>Ga0105237_10000024_pt1 | contig 223776 bp, 215 predicted proteins | sample KBSC24metaG_FD_81520 | JGI IMG/M metagenome (GOLD analysis project Ga0105237, IMG submission 81520) | Corn rhizosphere microbial communities from Kellogg Biological Station, Michigan, USA - KBS C2-4 metaG | ecosystem: Host-associated > Plants > Roots > Rhizosphere > Soil | place: Michigan...
ATCACTGGCGGCCTCATCGGTGTCGTTTGTAAATCAGCAGGATCCTGATGGAAACTGGGTCAACAAATCTCACATTGTCAGAACGTATGGATGGGTTGCCGCACCAGCTGCGCCTGTGATCACAAGTTCTTCAACAGGGGGGGCAATCCCGGCCGGCACATACACGGTCAAAGTTTGCTACTACCCTTCCGACGCGACAATGATTGCGGCCGGCGCTGCGGACAGCCTTCCCTCAGCGGCATCCAATGCGGTTGTTTTGACTGGATCGACCAACACAATTACGATCCCGTCTCCGGCCGCATCGGCGTCGACGGCAACAAAATACAGGGTCTATGTCTCGAATGGCGGAACATGGACACTACAGGCGGCAGGAACGACCAATGTCGGCACTCCGGTCACCTTGACGTCGTATTCGGCAACAACAGCCGCCCCAACCGTAGCCAGTCTTCCGGATGCGTTGATGGACAACTGCGGCGTGTTAAACACCGTTCAGGGGCCGGGCGCGCCTTTGGTTTACCCTCAAATGGCGGCCGTTGCGCCATGGGTCCGGTGGAAAATCCGTAGTTCAGGTAATGTTGCAAACCTTCTCAGCTTTGCATATAGCTACGGCATGGATCATTACTACACGATTCAAAGCGGATACACCGGGGGGAACGGCGGGACAGCCGCCGGGACGGGTTATTTCTGGAATACAAATAGCGTAGTGAGTTCGTCGACCGGTATTGGCACATGGACAACATATACAACACCTTACTACTACCAGCACCTTTCAGGATGGGATGCTCTGGGGGCGTCGTTGCCTCAAATTTTGTTCCACGGTGCTAGAAGTACAGGTGATGTGTATACCGAAGTCCTCGAAGCCTCACCTTACTATTTCTGCACACTTGCATCAGACGGACTGACGTTGACGGTTGATTACGGCTACATGTCGGCCACGACGGGCGGAACGGCAAAGCTTCAGTTCCAATCAGGGCAGGCCGGTAACACAGGTTTCATCATCACCAGGAACGGCGGAGAGCAGATCCCCATTGCCTCGGCCACATGCATCAACTACATTGCGTCCGCGGCTGAAATTAATGAACACGGCACCGGCAATCAGCCCGCCACAACAACGCAGATGCGCTCACAGGTCATCGTAACATTGGGCAGGCGCATCACGGCCGGCCAATCTCTCACCATGATCAAGCGGGGCGGAGCGCTTGTCAACAGCGCTGCATACAACACGCCATTGCCGGACTTTCCCACGATGGTCATCACAAACAATAGCCAGATCGCGAGGATCAGTTGATGCTTTACCAGAATTCTACGACACGAAAAATCCCTTTCGGCCTCCTGTCGGCTACAAATAATCAGCCTGCCACAGGTGTACTTGCTGCATCTGGTGTAACGCTGAATGTTTTAATTAGCAAAAATGCAGGGAGTTATGCCGCTCCGGCCGGATCTATCGCTGAAGTCAGCAATGGCGACTACGCGATCACGCCAACATCGGCCGATACGAACACGCTCGGGAGGCTACGCGGTACAGCTCAGGCAATTGTGACAAGCCCGCCGGGAGCGCCCACTCTGGGTACGGCGACGACGGGCGGCACACTGCCGGCGACGACAACCTATTACGTGGTTATCAGCTATGCGACGGCATTAGGTGAGACACTGCAGAGCGCGCAGTCGAGCCAGGCCACCGGGGCGGGGACAACGAATGTCCTCAACGTGACAAGCCCAACAGCATTAGGCTTAATTTCGGGATTACCGGCTGCACCTTACTATAAGGTGTATGTCGGCACTGTGAGTGGAGGGCCTTATTACCTCCAAAATGGCGCGGGAACACCGATTGGATCGACCTATACCTTGGTGACTTACACCTCGGGTAATCCTAACCCTGTTTCGACTTCAACTGCCTATGTGACATCGCTTGCCAGGATTGATGAGGAAGTCGAAGCGTTCAACCCGGATGATGCTGTCAGGATGGGATTAACTGCATTGCCGAACGCGGCATCTGGTGCGGCCGGAGGCCTCCCAACAGGCAACGCATCAGGGCAGGTGACACTCACATCATCGGAGCATACAGCGGTCCAAGCAGATGCTACTGCAGCCCTCAATGCGGCCATGCCAGGATCGCCAACGGCCGGCAGTGCATTCGCCGTCATCAAGACAAACCTCGATGCTGCGGTATCCTCGCGGTCGACATATTCCGGTGGAGCTGTTGCATCGGTAACTGGCAATGTAGGCGGTGTCGCGGGCGTAACATTTCCGGCCAACTTCAATGCCCTAACAAATCTCGATGTAGCCGTGTCGAGCCGATCAACATTCGCAGGCGGGGCAGTCGCTTCCGTAACCGGCAACGTCGGGGGAATAGCTGGAGTAACTTTCCCGGCGAACTTCTCGACCTTCTCGATCGACAATGCCGGGAAGGTTACTCTCACGACGGCTGAACACACGGCGATCGGGGTTGATGTCCTCGACACTGCGGCGAGCTCGCACAACAATGCTGGAAGCATCGGCAGTAAGATCAACTCGGCGGGAGCGGCGGGCGATCCGTGGACAACTCAACTTCCTGGATCGTATGCATCGGGCACGGCCGGCAACATTGTGGGCAACAGGCTGGATGCCCTCATTTCCAGCCGTCTCGCCGGATCCAGCTATACCACGCCGCCGACCTCTTCCGATGTGGTCAATGCATTGTTGGCTCAGCACGGCATCCGCGTTCTTCTCGCATTCGCCGGCGGCCGCTTTACCTACGATGCCGATACAAATGTCCTGACCCTCTTCGATGTGGACACGGGAGATGAGCTGGACAGCTTCACGAATACCGTCGTCAATAACGTCATCACAGAGCGCGTCGTGAATCCCTAAGGAGCAATGCCATGTTCCTGTTTAATCCCAGCCTCCCGCCTGGGGCAACCCCATTTCTCGGCACTGGTGGCGGAAGTGGTATCGACACGACAACCTTGGTCGGCCCACTCGTCGCGGTCCTGCTCGATGGGAATTCCTGGAAGGTAGGCGACACTCTTCCCATATTACGAGCTCGTCTTGATGATGCGAATGGTGCGATCGATCTCACCGGCGCATCTGTGGTCATCCACATTCGCCCCGAAAAAGACACAGTAGTACTGCTCAGCCAATCTGTCACCATCAACCCTAATCAGACGACGTATAAGGGAGAGATCTCGTATAGCTGGATCACCGGTGATATTAGCCGAGACGGTTCGATGCAGTATGAGTTCCGGATCACGTTTGCAGATGGACGGCGGGCAACAGCACCCAGTAGCCAATACGGACTGATCTATTTCGAGCCTGCAATTTCGAACTAATATTGTAAGTCGAGTCGGCCGCTTCGATAATGAAGCGGCTATTTTTACGGCAAAGGAAACGGTATGGTTCTCAATCCCAGAACGAAAGCATGGATCACGACCACACGGCAGCGCACTCAAACGCGCTGTGACGATCTACTCAGGCGTGTAGACTTCGACCCGGCCGAGGTGATCACAGTAGGCACTTTGTGGATCGATACACTCTACCGCCTTTTCTGGCAAAGCCATCACAGGATGACAAAGGCCAATATGGCAATGGTGATGGTTTTGGGTGAGGATCTACTAACGGCGACCCTCATCGCTTTATCAGTAATGGGGGCGATGGCATTCCTATTATTCCTGCCCAAACTCAGGCGCAATATTGATCTGGCCATTGCTACGTATTTCGTCACGAATGGAGTGATCACATTGTTTGTGATCCACGATAGCAATCTCGCTCTCCGAAACATCCTCATATTTGGTGTAGCGGGATATTGGACTTTTTGGCGACAGGGGCAAGGGCAGTATGGTCGACGGAGAGACGATAAAAATCATCGCGGGGATCGTGGCTACAGTGTACCCGGCAGTCGCGAAGCTATGGGAGAGACGTCAACGGAGATTACAAAGGGAGCGTGAAAATAATCCTGAGGTCAGGATTGAGCAGGCGCAACGGCGCGTTCGAGAAATCGATGAACTGATCGAAATCCCCGAAGATGCAGATATGCCTGAAGCGCTGATGGATATCATCGAAGAGCGTAACCACTTTTTTCTCGAAGCGCGGCATTACCGGCGCTTATACCGAGGTCAACAGCATGAAAATCAAGAGATTATCTCCCAGTCAGGTAGCGTCCATCACGGCGGGGATCACGGGAATCGCGGTAACGATCTGGCCGCAGATCATCGCGAACTGGGCAACGATCGAGCCGGGAATACAGACAGCTCTCAAAGCCCATTGGTTCGACCATCATCCGATCCTGAAAGGGACAATCGTCGCGGCAGCATTCCTGATCACGATGTACGCGAGGAGCCTGGCTCCCAACAAATCGGGAATTCCGGGGCAGGACAAAACCGTGACGAGCCTGCTGTATAAGCCTGTTCCACCGGACGATCAACCGTAAGTATTCGGAAATTCCGAACTGTTCACCGCGCCGTCCTCATGAGGATAGGGCGCCTTTATTTTGCCTGGAGAAAGAACGATGTCCACACGTCCGATCAATACCGCTGGTCTTGCCCTCGTCAAAGAGTTTGAAGGCCTTTTCAAGACCGCCTATCACGATATGGTGAATATGCTCACAATCGGGTGGGGGCACACAGGGCCTGACGTCCATGTCGGCATGACGATCACCGAAGCCCAAGCCGAAACCCTACTGCAGTCGGATTTACAGAAAGCCGGTGCGGATGTGATCGCCGCATTACCCGGTGTCACTCTCAACGATAATCAGTATGCGGCCTTAACCTCGCTCGTGTTCAATGTCGGCGGCGGGGCGCTGCACGGTACCAACCTTGCGGCACTGCTCAAAGCGGGAAATATAAAGGCGGCGGCGGATGGGATACTGAAGTTCGATCATGCCGGCGGGAAGCAGGTTGCGGGACTAACAAGACGGAGGGAAGCGGAGCGGGTTTTATTCCTGACCACGCCGAGCCAGGCGCAGCCCACAGAAGCATCCTTGACGATTGTTGTGGGTGAGAAGCAAATACCGGCGACGTTGGTGAATGGGTCAACATATGCGCCCGTACGGGCGCTTGCGGAGGCGTTGGGCTATTCTGTGGACATCGACGGTAAGAGGGTGACACTTACTCGGTTGTAGCTTCACCCCTATGTACTTCTATACTTTACGGCCGACGCTATGGATGGTTGCCAGCAGTTTTATTTTTCCATGCAATGACTTCTGTTCGATCCGTTTCTGATACCTGTACCGTCCGCAAACACATTTCATACTAGACAGATGCGATACTGGGGAGTATCATACCTTGAAAAGCACCTAGAGCTACTAGTTTGCCGTGCCTGTGGAAATGTAGGAAAATTCATGTCAGAGATCACGAAATCTAAAAGTCCGTTCTATCCCAATCAGCCGGTGCCCGCCGAGTTCTTTGTTGGAAGAGAACGCCAGATTGACCGCATTCTAAAGCGAGGAGCTGGCCAAACAAGCTCAGGTAAGCCAACTTTCTTTTTCGTTCAAGGGGATTACGGCCTCGGTAAGAGCTCGTTCGCCAACTATACGCGGGCAGCAGCCGCTATCGAATATGGTATGCATGGTATCTACGCTAGTATGGGGGGAGCCAAATCTCTAATTGATGTAGCTTCAGCTGTACTCGAAGCATCGATTGCAGCAAATAGCTTTGAACAGACAAAAACTGAACTGGTCCGCGGCTGGTTATCCAAGTACATTGCAGAAGTTAGTCTTTTTGGGGTTGCCAAGGTGAATTTGAAAGCCTTAAGCGAAGATGCTCCAAAACTGGCCACTGCGAACGGTATGCTTTCATTTTTTGCAGAGATGTTTGATAGATTGAAATCTACAAACACGAGCGGTATATTTCTCGTTCTCGATGAAATAAATGGGATAACAAATGACCCTCAATTTTCTCATTTTATTAAGGCGTTAGCGGATACGAATGCAACACGATCGCCGGAAGTGCCGTTACTCTTGATGCTTTGCGGCGTCGAGGACCGTCGCCGTGATATGATCCGGTGCCATCAACCTATAGATAGGCTATTTGATATCATTGATATTGAACCTATGGAAATGAAGGAGGCAAAACACTTTTTTACTCGATCTTTTGATGAGGCCAAAATGCGCGTCACAGATAGTGCTATGACTTGGCTCGTAAAGTATTCGAGCGGGTTACCGAAAATTATGCATATAGTGGGCGATTGCGCATATTGGGCTGATAAAGATGGAGTCATAGATGAAGATGATGCCGTCGCAGCAGTTAGAGATGCTGCTGATGAAGTCGGTAAAAAGTTTGTAGATCAACAAGTATATAAAGCGTTGCGAAGCGACAAATATCGATCGATATTAGGGAAAGTTGCAAGTAAATTACCTGTCCAGCGTGAGTTTACTCGTGCTGAAATGATTATGGATCTGCCTGATGCAGAGCGGAAAGTATTCGACAATTTTTTACGCAAAATGAGCGATTTAAACGTTATAAGAAAAGGCGAAGGCCAAGGAGAATATGAATTTGTACTTGTATTGACAAAGGTATATATATGGCTTCAGAGCGGTGCTGACATAGTTAACCCCAGCTAATGATAAAATAGAGCAAATGGTTCATTTATCCTCTCGTTTATATTCTCCTTGCCGTGCTAGGATCGACTTGACACTCTTGTCGACGTTTTCCCGGCAATCTACATGGATCCAGTCGATATCGTCTGGCAGCAACTCTCCCTGCTCTACACCGTGGCTACAGAGCCAACATCGGCGAGTATCCTCAATCGGTTCTTCCATAGGTACCATCAACCCGTTATCTGAAGTTTTTGTCTTTACAGGCCGCAACTATCTTAGGCCAAATGTCTGAGGATGGCCGCAATTCTTGTACTACGTTCTCCGTTTCATCTTTATCGAATGATCCTATGATATTTTCGGTAAGGTGAGGGCTCGTAATCTCAATTGCCCATTTTCTTGTTCCGGAAATTCGTTCCACACTTATCACCTCAGCATCTTGCCACAGTAAGGGATATGAAGTGGAAAAATTATGTTCGGGAAATAAGCGGTATTCGTCCACTTTCAATGTGATCGTAAATGAGTTGCTCATAAAGCAAGTATACAGCGTATGCCAGATGTGTGTCACCCTCCCATCAAAATCGCGGGGGACCGTCTCCTACCACCATTCCATTGCCTTCTGCAGCTTCCGGAAAGCCTCAGCACTTCCGCCAATATCGGGGTGCAACCTACTTGCCGCCGTTCGATACGCCTGTTTCCGTAGAACCTCATCCGTCACGATACCAGACGCACTAACGCCGGAAACCGTCGACAACCACACCGCCGCATCCATCACATTCGAGAATTCCCCGTCGGTTGGCGCGGGCAATGCAGCCCATCCTCGATACTGTTCCCCAGCCCGCCCAACTCCATATAATCCCGCCATCCGCAAATGCTCCAGGTGCATCGCGATCGCTCTCAAATTGTGCTGCCACTTATTGAAGCCATCGAAGCTGAGGCGTAGCGGGCCATGTGGGCATGTGAAGGACAGCATGATGCCGGGATGCGTCGCGATCGCATTCGCCCGCGGTAAACCATCCAACCGTAAATCCTGCTCACGGATCGCGATCTGCAATACAATGTCACGCGCCTTAAGTGCTGTCAGTTCTCGCTTCAGCTTTGCGAGTGTGTCTTTGAGTGGAGCCGAGAAAGGGGAGGGTAAACGGTCGTATGTGAGCTTTCCCGGCCATGTATCGATCGGCCGGAACTTGAGACCGAGGGATTCCTGCAGCGTTACCCAATCAGACATCCTAACCCGCCTTTCTTGTGGGCAAGGATCGCCACCACTGCGCCCACATATATGGCACCTCGAAATAGCCCCAGTACTCGCCATCATTATCTGGAACGGCCGGGATCAAGTTGCCGATCTTATCCGTCTGGCCGCACACATCTTCTCGCCGTCCATCATCTCCGATATCGTTCGCAACGCCTTGATTTTCACAGGCGCAGACGGCGCACCGCAGAATGACGCTGGACGACATGTAGAGACGCCATAGCTTGACGCCGGCAATTCCGCAGCCGAAACATTTATAGTCCGGGGTAGGCTTGTAGTTCGGAATGATCACATTCGGGCTTGGCTCATCTGTGATCACGATCCCGGGCCAACTCGGATTGACGGCAAAAATCGTCTCGTCCTGCTCGAACTCCTGCCGATCAACACCGATCAATGATCTGCCGAAACTTTGCCTCAGATTGCAGACGATATCCATAAAGTCATCGTCTTCGTATAATGGATGATGCGGCATAGTTCTATTCTTTCGGCGACTCAGGCCAGACCACATACTGCCAGTGCGTAACGCGGCGCAACTGAAAGCTATCCACGTCTTTAAACTGACCATCTTCGGTGTAGCAGCCTAGCTCGATGCCGCCATCCAGCGCCATGAAAATCATCTCACCCACATCAGGGAGGCCGTCTTCGATCTTATTCCACTTCGGTCCGAGGTCGGCAACAGCAGTCTCAATCGCCTCTACGATCGTCTCTCGCTGATCTGCCATACCATTGAAATCACGATTACGCCGGATAACCCGCAGTGCCCGTTCAGTCTTCGAAATCCCCGGCTCTGTCCATGGTTTATCATTCATCGTTTTGATCCTTTCTAAGTCGCAGCGTCGAACAGACTTCCTTGCTCGGCAGGCGGCATCTTCCTCAATCGTCCGGCTTCTTTGCTATTGAGCATCGCCGGTATCTCACGCTCCGTGATGACATCCGGAACAACGACATCCGCGAGCCGGGTCCCGATCCGTGCCGCGAGTATCCGAATACCCGCAATCCCTTGCCTGATCCCATCATCTTCAATCGCACCACGACCGGCATGATAGGCCACAATACCGTCCAAGATCGTCTTCATATAGCCCTTATCGCCGTCGCACTTGGCTTCGAGTGCCAATCTCGCTTCTTCAATGTGGTCATCTGTGATGGGCAGGTAGTTCCACTTTTGACCCGGTTCCGGCTTCCCATAACGCAGGAAGAAACGCCAGATGAGACATTGATTGATGGACATCCGTCCCGGTGTTGCTTCGTCTGGATATTCCAACTGCCGTGCGCGAACCTGCTGCCGGATCGATGGCGTTTTGTGGCGCTTCCGGCTTGCCATCCGTCTCTCGGCCATGTCCGCAAGAACATCCTCAGGCGTTTGGATTTTCGCCACTTCCTCGATTGCGCCGGCGACCGCGAACAAGGGATTTCGGGCAATCGTTCGTGCTCTACCCCGCTGCGCCCATGCGGCGGCATGTTCTTCCCATGTTGGTCCGCGCAAATGCGGCCAGACGGTTTTGACCTGCGTCTGCGTTTCCGGCCCCAATGATTTCCACAGATTGACGGCCGGATTGTTCGGCTCCAACTCGGCATACTTGTTCAGCCAGTTCACCAGGTCGGCAACCGTCATTTTCCCGGCGTCGAGATCCTCGTCGTATGAGCTGGTGTAGTCTTTGATCCAGTTGCGCAGCTCGGTGCAGATCGATCGCATACGGCGCGTCGTTTTGAACTTCTTCGCCGCAGTCGGTTGGGGCGTCTCGATTTGGATGAGGCTTGCCATCATTTATCACTCAGCGGCGGAATGCGCTCGATATCGGCCGACGGCCGGACCGGGTAGGTATCGAGAATGCCGGCGTCGTAATGCATGCCGGCATAGGTGATCGTTTCGATGCCGTCTTCGTCGCCATCGTCATCAATGTAAGCCCGTTCTTCGTCGTGTTCTTTGTACGTGAACGGAAGACCACTCGCAAAGTTCGCACATGCTTCTTTTGCTTGATCTTCGGTATCCCAGGGACCGCACGCAAATTGGTAAGAGCTTCCTGATGGGCGTGGACCATAGAACACCTGCCAGTCAATATCCTGGTCACCAATATAGGGACCGCTGCGCCAACATTCCCACAGGGTTGCATACCAACCAATTTCAAAACCATTCCGCCACTCGGAGATTTCATTTGTGCGATCCGTGAATGGGCCGCCGACGATATCCCCGTAGTTGCTGCAAGGGACGGTGGGATCTTTACCATCCTCAATGCAATAGCAGCTTATGACGCCCCGCTTCATGTATGCGTAAACGTGATACTTCCATGGTGCGTTTAGCTTCTGGATGAAGTCGACGACTCCCGTTCCGCCCATCTCGGCGGCTTTATCGATAAGGTTAAAGGCGTCGGGAGAGAGGCCTTCTGCAATCTCCTGCGCCTGCTTTTTGTCCACAGATTTACTCCTTTCTAAATTGCTGTCAACTCGAATAATGTCTGTTGCGCGCATAGTACGGATCGATCCCACCGCGCCGGCGACTGTTGGCTCTCGATCCGCTCCCGCATGATTGCTGCCCTGGCTTCCTTCGTCGGCGGCTTGTATGTCCCGCGCCAAGCCCCATCGATCCCGATATTGCGGCCGATGTTCGTGGAATCTGCCGATGAGAACGGGATACGCGTGTACACGTCTGGATCAAGCATTCTGAGGCCATGGATCTTGCACAACGGCCGGCCGTCAGGGTCACAGATAACCTCCATCGCTTCGCCTATCCGTCTCCACCATGCCTGTGTACCGATCTGGGCAAATGCTCCCGAACTGCCAAGGCAGACCCGTGGCCACGTCTCACACAGCGATTGAAGCCGCTTCAAACTTTCATGCATGTGCCACACCGGCGCGCCCGTCCAAATCGGGTGGGGCCATTCGTGGATCAATGCATCGTTATCCTTTTCACTCCCATCGATCACATCAGGAATGACGGCAAAATCGAAACCCGGGCAACGCCGGACGGCGGCAATCCATGCGTAATAATCGCTCCAATCCGTGATTGCTGCCCCGCCGCGCCAGGCTGAGAACGCGCCGTTATCCAGCGCAAATGATGAGGCGACTTCCACGACAAGCCCGAGCTGGTCCGGATGCAGAAACGACACGAAGGCATGCCCGCAAGACAATGCCCGCGTAGCTGCTGTATCCGGAGTGATCGGAACGCCGTGGTAATGGATCAAGCAACTTCCTCAATCGGCTCGATTTTGGTTTGCCAATCCGGATGCTTCTGCTGCCACAACTCCGCGCCGGCTTTCGTCAATCCCATCGCCGACTTCTTCGACAGTGAGAACGTCCCGCGCATCGTGAGATACTCCCACATCGACATGTAGGCGTTGAACCGGGCGAAACGATACTGCGCGCCCTTCGCATTCTTGTATAAGCCCTTGGCCATGACTAATTCTCTTCCTTGAGTGAACATTTCCGGCGCTTACATTCCCACACGCAATCCGGATGGATCGGCTTGAAACAGGTATCACACCAGTCATATCCACCATCATCGAAAGATGCCAGATAGTCATAACCGTCCGGAACGTCCAGTCTCATATCACCAGGATCGAGATATTGATCGAAGATGCGGATAACGGCCGCCGCTTGCTTCACTGTCAGCGCCTTAGTATCGAAAGATATGCCATCGGTGGGACGACCGCGCATAACCTCATAGAGCGTTTCCATGCGGGCACGGTAGTAATCTGCCGTCCATCGATGTGGATGGACTTCCAATTGCTGTAGACCATGCCAGAACTCTGACGCATCTTCCGGTGTGATCGTTTCCCCGTCTGTAGGCGGATTACTCGACCATTCACCCATGTCACTGTAAAGCCGTCTCACCCAAACGTTATGGTTTTCGACCGTCTCACAGAGTGTTTTGTCATCGACGTCGGGAAAGCCATTCCTAAACGCAGCATCGAAATGATCCCAGTGGACAGGGTTTGTCAGATACTGAGTGCGCTTCAGTCCGAGAACGCGTTCGACTTCTTCAACGTGGGCAATGATCGATGCTTTCGTACCTATCGGCACTTGCATCGGCTTGGACAGCCCTGTGGTCAGCATGAAAAAGGTATGGAAGCTCATTCCGTTTCTCCTAAAAATCGTCCGGCAAACCGATCGTTACGCACAACTCGCCGTTGTCGTCGCCTGCCGCCCTCACATGCAGTTCATACCGCTCGCCGCCATAATGAAACGGGAATTCGAAAGCCGCCTCATCCCTGCGTCTCTGTGCAAAATAACGAGCCTGCCAGAGCAGCATCCACACATCCGCCGTTTTGTAATTCTCGCCGTCTATAAAGAACGCATTGACGGCGGCAGTCAAAGCAATCGGCACTTTCCAGCCGGTGTTTGTGGAGTGCTGAGTAACATCGATCAGAACGCCATCATCAATGGCCTGAGCGCGGGAATAGCTATCAATCAAGTCGCCGAAACCGTTATTCACTGTGTCCATATCCAAATCTCCCGGCCGGAACTCTCATCCCGGCCCATCAAAACCTAATCCCTCTGATAGTAAGTGCCAGCTTCTAGTCCGGCATCAAGCAGAGCCTTTGTGATGGCTTCGGCAACAGCCGTTCCCCGCGATCCCTGCCCGCCATGCCCCGGCGAACCTACGAAATAGCCCGATCCAAGCCACTTTGCAGCCCGAACATGGACCCCAGCTGTTTTGGCCGCTTCCTCAACACGTTTCGCATATCGATGTGAGATCCACAGAAAAGCACTATCGAAGTTGCAGGTACCACCGTCCGCGCACTGGTGAGCCTGAGTAGCCGCAACGATCGCCGCCTTAAATGCCGTGGTCAAAGTCTCGACTGTGGGCTTCTTGGGATCGACTCCCGGCCCTCGCTCGACGATCTCCACATAATCGGTATCGTCCAAGGTGCCAGTGATCTGCTCGCCGCCGTCCACCGGCTCATAAGCCACATGGATTTTGTTGCCCTCAATATCGGCTTGGGTCACTTTCATTCGAACGTTATCTGCATCCATCAGAATGAAGCCAACTCGGATTTCTAATGCGTTATCCATAATCGTTATTCAGTGGGGACAGCGAACCATCCCCACCACGCTCCTTTCTAGTTAGCGGTAAGAATGGCGTCCCAGCCATCTACGGGCTTCACATCCCACTTGGAAGAAACCGCAGCAATTGCGGCATCGATATCCGCATGGAACTTGCGGCGGCGCTCTTCCCGCTCCTCGCGAGCATCATTTGCGGCATCGATCTTCGCCTTATTCACTTCCAGGCAAACCAAGTGCTTGCAGGTTCCGAGGAATACACATGCTTGGCAGGAGCAGGAAGCAACACCCTTCGCCGGATCGTAAGCGACGTTGTACACGTCATCACTGCCGGGCTTCGTCACGATGTAATAAGCCGCGTTGCGACGAGTGAAGATGTAGCCTTCAGAGAGCAGGTTAAGGCCATTTGTGATGGTGGTTGCGAGCGCCTTCATCTGCTTCGGTGACTTGGCCGTGATGGCGGAGAAAATGGCCGGAGTGCGCGGCGTTTCGTTCAAATGATTGTTTGTGGTATAGTTGCTCATCGAAGTAACCTTTCGATCACGGTCCGGGAGTGTTCCACCACTCGCCGGGCCATTTCGTTTGTCTGATGTCTTAGTATAGCACGAATAACTCGTCTTGTCAATAAAATAATACGTCTTGCAATTTAATTAATTTGATGATAGAATAGGGTCAATCGAAGATAAAGCGGAATATTTGGAGGGCGTGCTAAAATGCGATTGATGCCTACAATGAATGATCACGGTTTCTGGATACGATCTAGAGCCAATGACCTGCTATGGAAGAAGCGCGGCGATGAGAAGCGCCATATCACAATCGAGGATGTTGCCGCCGCATGCAAAATCAGCCTGTCCACAGCTGGGCGGTTTCTCAACGAGAGCAGCGCGGCGGTCTCACAGTCCGAAATCATTGCAGCCGTGGAGATTGCTGAGTATTTCGGCGTGTCGCTTTATGGGGATGAGAACAGCCTGCTTGTGAAAGAGACCGGAGAGCAGCCTGAGCGCCGGAAAACTGGAGTACGCGGCCGGCCGCCGAAAAATGTGAAGGTGGAGGTAATCTCAGGATGAACACTCGCCGAAACCCCTTCGATGTTGAAGACGCCGAAGATCCTGCGCAACCTTTAACCGATGAGGTTCTTGCCGAGATCGAAGCGGCCGCCAAATCTGCGACACCATCGCCGTGGTATGTCCGCTTCTTGGATGACAATGTGTTCATGAACTTAACGGCAATATCCACTGTGCCGGATACCGAGCAACATGAGGTTTGGCCGGACTTTGACCACAGTGAGATAATTGCGGCAACCCTTGTTCAAGCTCCCCGCTATGTGGACGTGGCAGATGGGAAGTGGGATGAGAATGCCGCCTACATCGTTCAGGCTTGTAACAACGCGCCGGCCATGGCTGCCAAGATCCGGCGACTACGGGAAGCTTTGAAGCAATCTGAGGAACATACTGAGCTTGCGGCATTTACTGCGGGATGGCATGAAAGCGCAGAGGGTTGGAACGGGGAATGCCATCTCGACCCACATTTAGGCGAGGAACTTGAGGCGCGATTTAAAGCATGGAAAGCGAAACGATGACGATTGATTTTTTGCCTGGCGACATCGTTCTTTGCATAGAAGGCGAGAACGACGGCAAACTGATTGAAGGTCAAGAATATACACTCGATGATATTCAGGACACCGACCATAAGGGCCGTACATACTGCCATATCCGCGGATACGGTGTCTCAAATATTGACCGGTTCCGGCTTGCCTTTCGCCCCGCAAACCGTGATGAGGTAGTAGCCATGAGGGAGGCGTTGAAACCCTTCGCTATGTTCAGCAACTACTATGATGCAATCCGGGAAACCGACGGCGATGAGCGGCTTTCGGATAGTTCGGTCGTGATGCAGGTGTCTGGGGCTGGTGGATCGTTCCGCCTGCATGTGGAAGATTTCCGGCGAGCTGCCGAAGCGCTGAAAAGTGAGACACAGGAAGAGGTATCGCATGGGAGTTGATCTGACATTGTTACCAGTCGAACCCGGCTCACAGATTTCAACATCTGTACTCCAACTCGAACGCCGCCACGAACTTTTCTCCGCGATCCAAGAGCTTGACACCGTACCTTTGCCCACATTCGAGCATGGCTTTTCGTGTTATCTCTCCACGCGTCACGAAGGTACACCGCAGCAAGGTATAGGGTGGGGCAAGGTTACCCAGGACGATTATGGTTCGTCGCTCACATGGATCACACCGGCGCAGTTGCTCAGGCTAAACGATCACGAGGGAGTAATAGATAACGATCTAAATAAAGCTGTGTGGGCGTTCCTGGGAGTGCTGCCGGAAGATTGGCGTATCGTGCTGTTTTGGCATTGAGGGAACTCATAACCACGCAGGTTTGTCTCACCATATCCGGCGGCGACATCTATCCCACTGTGTCTATCGACGAAGAGGTTGTGGTGAGGCAGCATGGCAGCATGTGGGCATGTTCTGCACCAGGGCGTAACTGGATCGGGACTGGTGAGACCCGTGAGGCCGCCATAATGATGTGGATGATTGAGTTATTGGGGCAGACCGAAGAAATTAAAATCGAAGTGAGTAAGATCAATGGCGACTGAAGCAGACCGGATATTCAAGGCTGGTGACACCGCAGTGTCGAACGACGGCAAACGCCGGTACAAAGTGACTGAATGTTACGAATCGATGCAGTGGGGCGAGTTTCTCGGGCTCACGCCGCTCTGGACATTGCGTGAAGGCGAGAGAACGTACTTGCAATGGGTTCCTGCGTATTGTGTCAAAAAGGAGGATCCAAGCGCGAAAGGGAAGCAATCGGCTCGCAGTGAAGATCAGTATGTCGATTATTGAGTACCATTTGATCAGATGACCAGGAGTAGTATATTTATTGCGCTGGATCAGAACGGCGCCGAACTTAGGAACGGATTTTATCAAGCTCAGTTCGCGCGTCCACTTCTGACATTGTGCCGGCATTCAAGGCGTCCACAATCGGCTGAGCTTTCGCCGCCAATCTCTCTGTGAGGATTGGCTTGGATCGGTCATACTGTGCCCGTCCGAAGTGATGCGTAAAGAGCGTGGATAAATCGCTACCTTTCCCGCATACCATTGCCTGAACTGTTCCCGCTGTGAGTTTGTACATATCCTTATTCCCAGTACTGAGCCGGGAGGAAGCCACCACACTTCCTCCCGGCCGGTGGTTTAGAGCAATCCTGCGACGACTTCTAAGGCGCGGCTTTTCAGTTCCGCTCCCGATCCGTACCAGTTCGACTCCAAGCGCACATCCGCCGCATTGACGCCTTTGCGGACACGGGTAGGGCGGTAATGGTCGGCATACTCTGTGATGCCGTTATACAGCGCCCAAGCACTCCACGTATCGCCTGCATTGGCATTCGCCTCACCATCCCGGTAAAGGCTCTCCACCTGCCGCGCAATGTTCTCATAGCGGGTATCCCCGTTCGTTTTTACATCCGGCGCAAACAGCGTTTTGAGCACATCGTTTACCTCGTCCTGAGATGGCTCATAAGACTGCAGAGCCTGCGCGATTGCGGAAAAGTTGAGATGGTTTTCCCGCGAGATCCCGAGGATGTCCTGAACATCGGCAACCTTTGCCCGAATGTTGGGCATGTGCCGCAGCGATACCCGGCCCTTCCCTGTGCCCTTCAGTGCCGCCGTCAGTGTGTTCTGACAGACAACCCTAATCGGTGTCCACAGAACTTCAATCGCGCGGCTGCCGTCATGCGTGTTGGACAGAAGCAGAAACTCTTCCACGATATCGCTGTTTGTGAGTTCCACAAACGACGGCATTTTGACGAGCATCCAAATCTTGCGCCCGCCGTGCAGTGACCCAGCCGTTACATATTTGGGGCCGCCTGGATCGGCACAAACCGCATCCATGAACTTGAATGCATCCGCGTTCTGCAGCGGAGTATATGCGGCTCCGACTTGTCCAAGAGGTTGCTGCGTGTCGGTTCGAACGGTTACATAACCGCGCGGGACGGCTGCAAAGTTGCAATCGCCAATCCGGGCGTATGCGGGAACCTTCTCAACTTCCCAATTTAATCCGGCAATCTCATGCGCTTCGGCCCACGTGGCTATATCGTCTATAACAACTCCGAGCCCGTGCCATGGTGTCTGTCGTACTGAAAACATCGTATCTGTCGCTGTAAATCCACTGGGCATTATCTTAATCTCCCTATACCGTGTCGGTTTGTGTCAGTAGCTTGTATTTTGCCGGGGACCGTTTCCAGTCCCCGGCCCCCGCTTTAGAACTCGGGGTAGATCGTCGCGTGTTTCGCGTAATCGTCGTTGTAGCTGTTCGCTTCAGCCTCTACCGCGTCGCAGTAATCGCAGCTTGCGCCCGGGTCTTTGGTCCAGTTGCAGACCTTGCAGATTTCCAGTTCGCCGGTCAAAAGGGCAGTGGTGATTGCGGCTGTCTGCTCAGCGGTCGCATCCGGGAACTGGGTTGCAACGTACTGCGCAATCTTCAAGGCTTCAGTGGTGGTGGTCATTTCGGCTCCATTTCAGAGCGGTTTCTCAGGCCGCTCTGCGCTTGACTTATGTATTCATTGTACCCGACGTTGGGTTATATTTGTATCATTTTCTGATGGTTTGATCGAAAATATTTCGACGTTGGGGTATATTTGTGTCATGAGTGACGAAGTACAGAATGTGCCGTCGGCGGATCAAGTCCGATTGTCGGCCCAAGCAATGCGAGCGATCCCCAGTGAGAAGCGCGCCGAAGCTTCGCGGCTCAATGGCGCGAAAAGTCAGGGGCCGAAAAATCCGAACGGCGGGAAACCGCTCAAGCCGCTTTCGGAGACGGAATGTAACTGCGGGGCCGGCGCATCACTGGATCATAAATCCCGGTGTCCACGCGGCCGTGCAATCTGGTATCGGCGGAAAAATAATCTGCCTCTGGAATAGGGTTTTCTTAACAGATCGTACAGACTTGGAATAGGGAGATATTATGGAACAGCTTAATGAAGCGCAGAAGGAGCTGGCCGCCGCGCGCCTGGCTCACGCTATGGCAATGCTCGGCCGGCGCCGTGGACCGCTGGATGATCGGATCGATGCAGAGGATAGGGCGCGTGAAGCGATCGCCGCCGGCGTTCGAGCAGCTCGAAAGGTCGAGGATGTTCGCCAAAATCTTGCTGTGGACATCATCCGCCAGATCGAAGGTTAATGCATGTCGCTTAAACTCGCCGTCGTTGGTAACAGAACTTTCGACGATCCAGAACTCATGAGTAAGGTATTGGATCGCTACCGCGCCGAACATCCCGACATGACGATCATCTCCGGCGCGGCCAAAGGCGCGGACACGCTCGCCGCCAATTATGCCAAAGCCCATAGCCTCAATTTGATTGAATTCCCGGCGGATTGGGCGCAACATGGCCGCCGCGCCGGACCACTGAGGAATTCTCAGATTGTGGCCGAAGCTGAGATGCTGATTGCCTTTTGGGATGAAGCGTCAACTGGAACACGGGACAGCATCAATAAGGCGCATGCCAGGGGAATACCCGTGCTTGTGGTCACACCGATGGGGAGAGAGTACACATATTGAGCAGGCAGTAGATAATCGCTACCGCCTGCTCAATACTCTTCTATGCGCGCTCCAAGGTGATTGACCGATCCGGATTGAACACGATCCGACAGCCGAGCGCATGAGCCAGTTCGACCAATGTTGCCGACCGTGCGCCGGCCTTCCCGTTTTCGATATCGCTCACCGTCGCCTGTTTTCCATCAATCGCAGTAGCTAATTCTTGCTGGCTCATTCCAAGCTCAATGCGCCTTGCCTTTACGGCCGCTCCGAAGTCTTTTGTCATTGTGGTATAATTGTTATGAAGGTTCGGGATGCAGAGCCCTCCCTGGCTCCACATCCCTACTTGATTACCTCAAGATGCCCTGTGAGAGCAGCAGGAGGGTAATCACTGCAACGGTAATTTGCAGCACCTTCATGGTGGTTTCCTTTCTGCTTTACGTTCGTCCCGTAAAGCTTGTAAGCGGTATTAAGAGGGAAGATTTCCGAGGTCTTCCCTCTTGCTTACGTATATATTATACCTTTAAAGGTATAAACTGTCAAGCTTTTAGATAGGGTTTTATACCTTTATTGGGATAATTTTCTGTCGATATAGACCTAGCGTACAGTGAGATACGCTACATTCGAAGTCTATTTTGGGATGGTTCGCCACGGCTTAAATGCAGAACCGTATCAGCTATGCATAAATATGGGAAGCGCCACCAATGTATGACAAGATAGAGGATGCAACAAGCCGGAAATCATCTTATTTCCGGCTTAATTATTTCTATGCCGCTTTAGCCATTTGCTGACGAGATATTATCGGCTCCGTCTCGCTCAGGATCGCGGCTGCCAGTGCGTGACAAAGCTCTGTGCCTGCCTGAAGTTCCTTGCTCGAAATCTGCCGCGTATGTCGTGAGACGACGACCATTGCCGGCGCATGTCTGTGGACAATCTTTAAACCCACTTTGAATACGGGATCATTAGCTGTTTGCGGCCGGATCGTTCCACGTACCAGAGATTGAACGAGAGGGAACATCTCAGATTGTCCTGAACGGATCGTCACCACTGCCAGAAACGCTGAATCCTCAGCAGAAACAAACAGAGCATCCTCACTGATCCAGTCCGGCGCAGTGAATGAAACATGGAGCGGCGATTCTCCTGACTGATCCACAATCGCCGATTTCTCTCCCTCGCGTAGCTTGGATATTGCCTGTCGCGCACTTATAAGGACGTCTGGATCCACTCGTGAAGCCGTTGTGTTTGACGGCATACCTACCGATCCATCGCTTATTTCAAGAGTGAAGATTTCCATTGGAGCTCCTTCAATGCATAATGCCTTTATCATAGCAAACATAAGTTTGCAGTGTCAAGACTCAAACATGAATCTTTTGACTACTATTTCATTGACACGCATAGTAGACGCGTGTTACAATGGCAAACAGAGGTTCGTAGGTAGAATGGAGTCTACTGAGTATGGGGCGGCAGAACTGGCTCTTTTTGGACATGAACAGCTTTTTTGCGAGTTGTGAGCAACAAGCTGAGCCGGATTTACGTGGTCGTCCCGTCGCTGTTGTGCCCACATTGGTCAATACTTCCTGCGTTATCGCTGCCAGCTATGAAGCGAAAGTATTTGGAGTGAAAACCGGAACAGGAGTAGCCCAAGCGCGTCAGCTTTGCCCTAATATCCGATTTATAGAAGCAAATCCGGAGAGGTACCGGGATTTTCATTGGCAGATAACAGAAGCGGTGGAACAGTGCATTCCCGTTTCGAATGTCCTTTCTGTGGATGAGATGGTGTGTCAGCTTTGGGTTAATGAAGCGAAACTTTGGCAGTCATTGCGGTTGGGGCAGGATATTCAGCGTGTGATTTCGGATCGTGTCGGCGATTGGCTCACATGTTCGGTTGGGATTGCGCCAAATGGATTTCTTGCCAAGGTCGCGAGTGATTTTCAGAAGCCGCGCGGACTCTCTGTGGTCATGATGGATGACCTGCCGAATAAAATGTTTGGGCTATCTCTCACGGATTGGCCGGGAATTTCCACGAGGATGGAGAAGCGCTTCCGCGCAGCCGGCGTCCACACCACGGAGCAGATGTACAGGCTCTCCTATAGCGATATGAGACGTATTTGGGGCGGTGTAGTAGGGGAGCGCTGGTGGAGAATGCTCAGAGGTGAGAACGTGCCCCTGCCGGCGACGAAAAGGGGGCAGTTTGGACACAGTAGCGTACTTCATCCGGATCTACGTACTCGGGCAGGCGCCAGAGCGGCCGGCGCGCGCTTACTCGAACGAGCTGCAGAGAGAATGCGTTTCCATAGATATCACACTCGCAGATTAGTCATCTCTGTCTGCAGCTTCGACAATCAAGCCTGGACTAAGCAAATTCGCATGAGTACAACGAACGATACCTGGCATCTACTCGGCGCGCTCAATATGATCTGGGTTGATGACATCAAAATTCCATACCAGGTAAGTGTGAGCTTGTCGGATGTTCTGCCCGACAGAAATGTGACCGGAAACCTTTTTGCTGAGCAACAACGGATCGCTTGGGAACAGGTGGATGCCCTGAATGCGCGATATGGGCGGACTACGATCGTTACGGCGTCGGGACTGCCGGCGAAGTCGCACAGTCCCGAAAGGATTCCCTTTGGCAACATCGATACAATTTACAGGTCGTCGGCATTGGGCTGAAATTTACATTTCACAACAGCAGATGCTGATAATCAAACTTGGTCGGCTAACATGAAGTCTAAGGCTTCTAATTTCAGCGTATTTTCCAAAATCTAGCTTTCTTAGTAATGTGCTTTCACACGAAATCTTCTAGAAGTCGTACTGGAACTCAAGTAGAATATTCACCGTACACATTTATACGCTCGATCCATTAACTTCGACTAGGAGGCAATCAGTCATGGGGTGGGGATTAATAACCAAGCAAGCAGAAGACAAAGCTGAGGAAGCCCGTGCAAAGGCGACTTCAGCCGGTAAATCTGAAGCTGAGATCAAAAAGGCTGCCGATGATGCATATGGTGACAATATTAAAAAGCAAGCTAAAATAGCTTTTAATCTTCATAGAGTCATCACAGGGTTAATTCCAAAGGAGTAAACGTTCATAGTCGTGACTAATATGGAAGTGGCCCACAGTAATGCTTGGTCCACTTCCATAGACGACATAGCCCCGAACACATCCCATTTGGAAACATCGACACGATTACCGATCGTCCATCGTGGGACAATCGCCAGTATTAGTGGCCGACGCCGTTGGTCTACTTCGGCTTTAATCGCCGATACTGCAGTTTATCACCCGGTGAGAATCGCTGAAGCGTCTTATGATCGGCGGCCGTGTAATGCACATACCGCTGCGTCATCTTCATTGTGGTGTGTCCGAGTAGCTCCCGGATGCGGAATGCCTCTACACCGCTTCTGAGCGTGTCTGTAGCGCAGCTGTGGCGTATCTTGTGGGCGCCTCCACCTCCCTCGATACCTGCCTTAGCCTTCACACGATCCAGCATATCCCGCACAGCATAGCGTGTTAGAGCCTCACCCTTTCGAGGTCCACTTTCGGACTGGAAGAGGGGCTCCTCGGCCTCGATCGGCCGGTAACGAACGTAGTCCCAGATCGCCTTTGCGGCCAACTTCCCGAAGGGAACCGTTCGTTCCTTACGGCCCTTTCCCAGCACTCTCACACAGCGATTGGAAAGATCGAGATCCTTGCGCGTTATCCCACAAAGTTCACTCACGCGAATTCCACTGTCATAGATCAGGCGCACGATCGCCGCATCACGCAGCGCCGTTCGTGAGTACAACCCTGGATCGTCAACTTTTTTCTTGTTTCTCGCCGTCTCTGAATATTTATTGGATGTTGCATTGCGCCGCGGACTGGCGATCGCTGTGAGCATCCTCTCAATCTCATCCGTCGTAAACGGCAAGACCTGATCATCTTGATGGGGAACAGGATCGATGAGCATCATGGGGTTCCACTGGACAATACCTTGCTTGACACACCACCACCAGTACGTCGTGAGCGTGTTCTGATAGTCCATCTTCGTGCGCCGGGAAACAGCCTTCTTATTTTGTGGATTGCCCCATCGGCCGCGTGGATCCGTATGCCCCACAGAGAGGTACATCAGGAACTGACGCATCTCATTGATGCCGCAAGTCACAAACTTGCGGTCGTCGATAAACCACAGAAGATTATTGGAAACAATTTTTCGAAAGGAGATTGTGTTAGTGGACAGGTCACGGATTTCGTTGTCCATGAGCCAGCCCTCGATATAAAAACGCATCTGGGTTGCCTCAATAAATGAGGTTTGGGCCAAGGATGCATTCATGAAACGAAGTGAGCTATTCTTCATCGTAACCTCTTTTTTGGTGAGAAAAGGGTACGAGGAAGCGACTTGATTTGAGTGAGGAGAATTACGTATTCAGATGGGGAGCTGCCGGGCTCCCCATTCAAATGGTGGGCGGTACAAGATTCGAACTTGTGACCCCTTCGATGTCAACGAAGTGCGCTACCACTGCGCCAACCGCCCTCGCAACGAAAGATAGTATACCTTCGGTCTACCGCCATGTCAACGGTGTTTTTTGCGCATTCCCCGATTCGAATACAGGGTGAACAATACCTTGGCATGTGTAAATGATTATGTATGGTAGGTACCTACTTGTACTTTCGGTAGAAATCTCGTGTGCGATGTCTCACATAGATATCATCGCTAATGCTTTCGCATTCACGAAGAATTGTTCCTGGTTAGTCTTGCGCATCGATATGCTCTGTGCTAACCGTGAGGCCACGGACGTCAACAATATTCCAGAAATACGTCAGTGTCCCATGCGGCAGAATAGTCTCGGCGCGTTCGATGCCTGGTGTTACAGAAACAGTCTCCCACAGGCGGTTTTCCCATGGGGCCGAATCATGAGTGACGTTTAGCTCGGCTCGTTCGATCGGAAACTCGGAAACCCAGCTTACCCAGACACGGTCTTTGTCGCGTCCCTGGCTGGTGATGGAGGGAAGCGGGGGAGCTGCAGGCTCCTTTAGGAAGTGCTCGGCGAAAGCAAGGATCTCTGCGGGACTTTCTCCGGCTCCTCCGTGGCCGTGCGGCATACGAACGATAAGGCTGAGGGTGCTTGAGCCGGGAGAGGTACGGTATGAGCGTTGCCATGCGGGAAGTGTAAAGGCAAAATCGTTGGTCCCGTTTACCCACAGGAACGGCATGCCAGCATGGCGGAGGAAGATGGCCGGATCGAATAGGGAAGCCCACCGCGTTGCAAGTTGATCACCCATCTGTTCGAAATCTGCTTTCCAGGCAGGGCAATCTCCAATGAAACCACAGCCGTAAACGGGAGCCGCGAATGCAAAACGGTTGTCGATACCGGCAGCGATGCATGTCAGCACTCCCCCCCACGAGACACCCGTGACGCCAATTCGGTCAGGAATGATTTCCGGGAAGGATCGAAGCAGGGAATGGCCTCGCACCACTGCTCCCGAGGCGTGTCGCATCCAGTGATCGTCGGGAGGTGAATCGGCTTGAGAGAAGCCGCCCCAACCGGGAGGGCCGGCCCAGGTGTGACGCTGCCAGCTATCGGAGAAATTATTGCGGGAGACGAGACCGTCTCCGCCAACAGGGATACAGCCGCATGTATCCATTGCCAGCGCCGCATAACCTCGCTCGTTCCACAGACGAACCCATTCCACAAATGCGGTTCCGCCTCCGCCGTGTATAAGCACCATCGCCGGAAATGGGCCTTCGCCCTGCGGCGTTCCATAGTATGCAAAGATACGCGTTGGCGATCCCTGATATGGCGGCCCAGCGTAAGCAATAGCCCGGATTAAACCCTCGTCGAATGGCTGGTGGCCGAAGTCTGTGGCCGGGAAGGTCTCCGGTGTTTGCAGGTCGTCTTCAACGGGCCATGGCAAGTCTTTAATTCCGGCAGGTAATCGGTCCATAATTCGATAGGATATCAAACCGTTACTCCCTGTCTGGCCAAAGCGCCTAATTTTCAAGGAAGTCAAAAGGCTTATTTGCCACGGGATAGCAGTCGTGGTCAAGGAATAGTGCGCGTTGTGAAAGTTAAGTTGTGCGATCATTTGACGCTTTCGGGTATAGCCTCGACCACCTCAACTTCCGAATGCGCCGGATTGACAGCAACCTGAGCATCTTTCGGCATGATCGGGTGAATCAGTTGGTTCAGCACGCCTTCAGGCATTTCCGAGTCGATCCCGTATGACTCGGGCCATTCCTTTGGAAGAATATGAGTGCCGAAGATCCGGTCCAGCCAGGGAAACGTGGAGGAAAAATTCCGGTCGATCGGTCCGGTTTTCGTGTGGTGCCAGTGATGAAACTTAGGCGTGGAGACCAGCCATTCCAACGGACCAAAGCTCCACTTGAGATTGGCGTGTATGAAGAAGCCCCAGAGCGTGCCGACGAGCGTGACAAGAACCGGTAGCAGGCTGCCACCGGATGCAGATGTCGGACCGCCGAGACCAAGCACGTACATCGGAACGAGGGCGCAGGTGCGGCTGAACACCATATCCAGCGGATGCGCTCTTGTGTTGACCAGAAAATCAAGCTCTTCCGCGCTGTGGTGGACAGAATGAAATCGCCACAGAAATGGCACCTGGTGGCTCCAACGATGCCCCCAGTAATAGCCGACTTCACTTGCTACAAATCCCAGCAGGGCGTGTGGCCACATAGGGAGTGAAGCCGTAAATTCAAGCATCTTCGCGGGCAGTATGTGCTGAGCTGTCCAGGCGAGAATCGCCGCTGGGATACTCAGGATAGCAGCCGGCAGTAAGCTGTTCAGGAAGTAGTAACAGAGGTCGGCGCCAATACCTTTGCGCAGCGGTTTGTGGCTGCTGACCGCAAAGAAATACTCAAGCGGCACAAAGATCACAACCAATATTACCAGCCAGATTGCGAGTTTGAGGAGGTTGAGCAGAATTGGATCCACGTTCGATATCCTGACGGTGAAACAAATAGATTTAGAATGTGATCAACCCAATGGCATGATCATCAACCCAACTTCACTATACTATTGGTTTGATTTATTTGCACGCACAACGGCCGTGAAGTGGGAACCCGTTCCCACTTCACGGCCGTTGGATGCAGTCTTCAAGCTATCGTCTAAGCTGAGCTTAGGAAATGGACTTCTTTGCCCGAGCGCCGCGGAGCATGATTACGCCGAGGAACATCATGCCGGCAAACACCGAAATTACAGAGGATGCTTCCGGCGTGGCGGTTACGCTAACGCCATCCAGAAGGGCGAAGGGAGGAACACCTGCCGGTGTACCTGTGGCCAGGAAGGAGAGTGTCTCACTGGTAGAAGTGGCTGTGTAAGTGAATGTCTGGTGCATCCAGCCGGAGAAGCTGTGGCTCGGAAGGGAGACAACTGCTGTGTCGTACTTCTCATCGCCTAGGCCGACCGTCCACTTGTCCGTGGTGTCACCATCGTATCCCTTTTGCTGGGCAGCGGCCCAGGAAAAGTCGACGTTGTAGGTTTTACCGACTTGCAGACCGCTAATTGTCTGCGTGATTGCGCCGACTTCAAAAGCGCCGTCCGCGCCGATGTAGTTGCCGCCGGTGGGGCTGGCGCCCAATCCGTTTGCTGAACCGTTGGACGGTCCCCAGAGCTCAAGGTGGCCGTACGAGCCCGACGAACCTGTGGAGTCGGCAGTATTTCCGCTGAAAGCAAAATTGTAGCCGTTGGTGTACCAGCCGGTGGCGTCGGTGTTGTAGCCTATCTGACCAATACCGTTCGTGAGCGATTCAAAATCGCCGTTTGTAACAAGGTTCGGCCCAGCGGCATGCGCGCTTCCTGATAAACACACTGCCAGCCCGAGACCGGCGATCGCAGTCATCACATTCTTCATCATTTTGTCCTTCAGATCAATTAATAGTCATTTTGAAATCAGGTACGGAGGCATCGCTTTCGCCTTCAATCCCGTTCAGCGAAACGGCCTTTTTCCGTTACAAGGCTTGTGACCGAATTAGAACGAAGCGGCCAAGCTAAATAATTATACAATGGTTTTTAACCACTTTGTCGGGAAGGTGTCGGATAAATAATTGAAAATCTTATGAATCAATGAGACCGAAGGGGTATTTCCATCTATATCGTGGTAGATGCTCGTTTGGAGATTGTAACCACCTGTATACCAGCAAAGAGGCGCTGTTCCAGGCATGTAGTTTGTCGCACTCTTCGTGACTGACGGTCCGATCCTGCTTCGTGGAATTGAAGTTGGAAGCCAAAAGTCATAAGGTATCGGCACGCAGGTTGCTCAGCACCTGCCCGATCCGTTCGGTATCCTTTTGCCCAACCATCCATCCGAGGATCGCTACCTTGTGCGCCCAGAATAGGAGAGTTGATTCCTCAATGAAGTTTTCCTGCGACACACTATCGCCTCCGAACTGGGCATATTCGTGTAGGTAGTGGTCAATAAGGGCCTCACGCCGTGAGGGCACTTCGCCCAGAAACGTGGCAGTCGTGGACCAATCGGGCAATCCCAGAAACGCGGCGACATCGGCGAAACGTGGCCCAAGCGCGTTTTTGTGCACGTCAAAGACCACAATCTCCTCTCGTTCTCCCCGCCACCCCAGGTTGTCGGACAGAAAATCCTGATGCACCAACCCTTTTGGCAGAGCGGCGACCTGCTCACAGAGCCGGTGCGCTGCCAGACTCAAATCTGGAAGATCGCTCTCGGCCACTCTGCAGGCACGCAGGTTGGTCGAGATTTCCTCCATCGTAGGTGGAAATGGACTGAAGCCGGTGATCCACCAGCCATCAATCCTGCCGCCCTGCTCATAGGGATGCAGATGTGGAAGGTAGTCAGGGGTTACTTCGCACGCATTGAAATGGGCAAGCAGAGTGAGCATTCGCCGCGCTATCGCACGGCTAGCCGCCCGACTGGATTTTCCAGGTTACGCCAAAACGATCGGTGATGATGCCGTACCGGGAAGCCCAAAACGTCTGTTGCATCGTCAGGTTTTCGTTACCACCCTCAAGTAACGCTTGAAACACCCGTTCCGCCGTCTCGTCGCTATCCAGGTGGATGAGTAATGCAAATCCGCCGAAGCTTCCTCGTTCTTGACGAAGATTGTCGCTGAGATTAATCAAGGTATCACCGATCCGCATGGTCGCGTGAAATATCTTATCCTCGCCGCCATCCGGGATCAACTCGGCAGGCCCATCCTTGAACCTCATGAGGTACGTTACTTCTGCTCCAAACGCGCTGCGATACAGGTCGAGCGCGGCCTCGCACCGGCCGTCAAAGAACAAATATGTCTGGACGTTCATCGTCTTCTCCGCTACCAGCCAGTGAAAAGTTAGCGCACTTCGACGTCAACGAAGTGCGCTAAATGAACGCCGATTGAGTCACAAGTTATCGATTACGCAGCGTCCGCCTCTGCCTTTGTCTTCTCTGCAGGCGGGCAGGGTGGTTGTTCGGAGTTGAAGAAGGCGCCCCAGGCGAATACGGTGGGCGCCCAGAGTCCAAGGAGGAGCGCTGTGTCTTTGCGCCCGCGCAGGAAACTAACGATGGCCAACACCGTGGTGACCATGCTGCTTCCGTAAACGAACGCTTCAATGCTTTTGTTCATGTTGTTAAGTTCCGCCCCTTAAACTAGCCGCACGCCGTCGCCGGCTTCGGTCTCTCCCAGTCTGTATACCGTCTCACCTGCATTCTGCAGGTTTGCGATGGCTGTGTCTGCTTCTGCAGCGGGCACGATGAGGATGAAACCGATCCCCATATTGAACACGCGGTACATCTCAGCCGTGGCGATATTTCCCTTGTCCTGGATCAACTGGAATAGGGGAGGCACACTCCATGAGGTAGTATTGATACGAACTCCAATGCCTTCAGGCAGCACGCGGGGAATGTTATCGATGAAGCCGCCACCGGTGATGTGCGCCATCGCGTTAACTGGTACGGTGTCGAGCAGGGGCAGGACGGACGGAGCGTAGCAGCGGTGCGGCCACAGGAGGGCTTCGCCGAGCGGCGCGCCGATTTTAGGATCAAGATAGTCTATCGGCAGGCCGCCGTCGATCAGGAGCGCCTGACGGGCCAGGGAGTAGCCGTTGGTGTGAAGCCCTTCGGATGCAAGTCCAATGACGACATCGCCTTTGGACACCTTGGAGCCGTCAACAATCTTTGCACGGTCCACGATACCGACGATGCAGCCGGCAAGATCGTATTCGCCGTCATTATAAACTCCCGGCATCTCGGCCGTCTCGCCGCCGATCAGGGCGCAGCCGGCGGCTCGGCAGCCTTCGGAAAAGCCCGCGACGATTTCCTCTGCGACTCCGGGATCGAGCTTGCCGGTGCCGAAGTAATCCAGGAAGAAGAGGGGGCGGGCGCCCTGGACGAGAATGTCGTTCACGCAGTGCCATACCAGGTCACGGCCGACCGTGTTATGTATGCCGGTCGCGAAGGCGATCTTGAGCTTGGTGCCGACCCCGTCAATGCTGGATACAAGCACCGGATCCTGCAGGCCTTGCACGGCAGAGAGGGCGAACATACCGCCGAAGCTGCCGACGCCCGTGAGCACGCCGGGCGTCATCGTCGTTTTAATATGGGACTTCATCCGGCCAACGGCATCGGTGGCGGCATCGATGTCGACTCCGGCGCGCGCATAGGCGCTCGGCTGAATAGTTTGCGTCATGGCCGTATTATAGCACAGCGAGGCTCCTAAGACCGGCCGCGAGGCGTCTCGGAGAGGTATAATCGAGGCTATGCCAAAGCTGGTCATTATCGACGGTAACAGCCTGCTTTACCGCGGCTTCTACGCCATGCGCTACCTGTCGACTGCGGATGGAACTCCCACCAACGCTGTCTTCAGCTTCACCAACATGCTCCTGCATATTTTGGAGAACGAACGCCCCGACGCGATCTATGCGGCGTTCGATCCTCCCGGAGGCACTTTCCGGCACGAGGAAATGGCTGAGTACAAGGCGCAGCGAAAGCCCATGCCTGAAGAACTTAAGCCACAGCGGCAGCCCGCTCGCGATGTTGCGACTGCCTTTCGCGTGCCTGTCGTTGAGATACCCGGCTTCGAGGCCGACGACGTTTGCGGCACTCTCGCTCGACTCGGCAAGGAGCGCGGCTACGACGTCCTGATCGTGACCGGCGACGGCGATGCCCTTCAGCTCGTTGACGACTTCAACGGTCCGGTGCGGGTCATGATGACGGTCAAGGGCGTTACCGATACGGTTCTCTACGACGAAGCCGCAGTGGAGAAACGATACGGCCTGACGCCGGCTCAGATTCCCGACTTCAAAGGCCTCAAAGGCGACAGCTCCGATAATCTTCCCGGCGTTCCCGGTATCGGCGAAAAGGGCGCTTCGAAGCTCCTTCAGCAATTTAAGACAGTCGAAGAATTGATTGAGCATGCCGCGGAATTGCCCGATAAGACCCGGATCGCACTACAGGACAATCGCGAGATTGCCCTCCAATGCAAGTATATGGCGACGATCAAGACCGATGTGGCCATGCCCGAAGAAGTCACGCTGGAGCCGGATTATCAGGCGACCGGGCCGCAGTTCGCCGCGCTGAGAGAGATCTTTACGAAGCTTGAGTTCAAGCAGCTTATAAAGCGAATCAATGATCTGGAGCGCCGGTGGCGAAGAGAGACGGGATCTGCCGCTCAGGAAGAGGCGCCCACAGTTGAATCGCGTCCTTCGGAAGTAAGGCATCGTGTTGTGGAATCTGTGGATGAAGCTACAACCCTGGCCGCTGGTCTGAAGTCCGGGCTTGCGGCGGTGCATCTGCACATTGACCCGCCCAAAGCCTCATTGATGGATGCCATTCTTCAAGGCATTGCGTTCAGCAATGCCGATGAGGCGGTCTATGTTCCGGCTACCGCCATATCTTCCGAGCTGAAAGAGTATCTGGCTGATCCCCAGAGCGCGAAGGCCGTATACGATCTCAAAACCGTAACCGGGATCCTTGACCGCCATGAGATCACACTCGCAGGCTGCCAATTTGACGCCCTCGTCTCGGCATATCTGATCAACGCCGGCAAAGCGCATTACTCGCTTACCGAATTGGCGAGGGACAATGCCGGTATCGATCTGGTCGCCGATCCCGATGATGCAATCAACCCGGTCCTGGACGAAGTCTCCTCAATATATGCCATGCGCGAGCCGATGTACGAGCGCATGGAAAAGGACGGTCTCCTCAAGGTCCTTAACGAAATCGAGCTGCCGCTTTCGCCGATCATCGCGCATCTGGAAGAGGCAGGAGTTGCGGTCGATACGGATCTTCTCATCCGTGTCAGCGAGACGATGAAGGGGCAAATCGCGGAGCTTGAAGGGGAAATTTGGGAGCTTGCCGGAGAGCAGTTCTCAATCGGTTCCACAAAGCAGCTTCAGGAAGTGCTGTTTGAGAAGCTGAAGCTTCCTTCGGCGCGGAAAACGAAGACAGGCTACTCAACGGCATCGGAAGTGATGGAAGACCTTCAAGCGAAAGGGCATGACATTGCCGGTAAGATCCTGCAGTGGCGTGAGCTGTCCAAGCTCAAGTCGACTTACGCCGATTCGCTGCCGTTGCTTAAGAACGCAAAGACCGGGAAAATCCACACTTCGCTGAGTCAGACCGTCGCCGCAACGGGCCGCCTCAGCTCCAGCAACCCGAATCTGCAGAACATACCGATCCGTTCTGCGGTAGGCCGTGAAATTCGCAAGGCGTTTGTTGCGCCTCCGGGGCGTGTGCTTCTATCGGCCGACTACTCGCAGATCGAGCTCAGGATATTCGCCAGCATTACGAAAGATCCGGAGCTTGTGCAGGCGTTCCAGGCGGATGAGGATATTCACGCGCGGACAGCGAGGCGAATTTTCGAAGTGCCTGAGGGAGAACCGGTGACTTCCGATCAACGGCGTCAGGCGAAAACAATCAACTTTGCCGTCATTTACGGGGCCGGACCGTTCCGAGTCGCCGCAGAGCTGGGAATTCCTCAGTCGAAGGCATCGGAGCTGATTAAGGCATATCTTTCCAACTATACCGGCGTCAAGACATATTTTGAAAAGATCCTTGAAGAGGCCCGAGAGTGCGGATACGTTCAAACCCTGTTTGGCCGCCGCCGCTACGTTCCCGATCTCTTGAGCGGCAACTACCAGTTCCGCCAGGCTGCGGAGCGTGAAGCCTCCAATATGCCCATTCAGGGCACGGCCGCGGATATCATGAAGCTTGCCATGATCAAGGTAGACCAGGATCTGAGAGCAAGCGGTATCGATGCCGTTATGATACTGCAGGTTCACGACGAACTGCTCTTCGAATGCGCTCCGGGTGACGTCAACAAACTTGCCGCGCTGGTTCGGGACTGCATGGAGAATGCGTATCCGATGGACGTGCGGCTGGCCGTGGAAGTGAAATCCGGCCACAACTGGTGGCAGGTAACTCCCGTCGGCGAGGAAGATACTATAGAAGCTATTACTGAGCTTTCGCCGGAACCTGCCGCCCCATCAGCTCCTGCGGAAACGCCTATTGCTCCACCTGCTGATGAGGAGCCGCGTCCGAAAACCAATGTGCAGGGAGTGCTCTTCTAATGTCGATGCTGCCGGATCCAATGACCTTGCTTGGCGACCTCGTTGCCATTCCCGGACCGCCTGGACATGAGGAGCGCGTTCGCGATTATGTCGCGCGCGCCGCGTCCGCTCTTGGATGCGCGACTCGCACGGACCCACGCGGCAACTTGCTGATCTCCGCTCCCGGCCTGGAGACGGTTCCGCACCGGGCCGACGTTGTCGTTATGGCTCACCTCGATGAAATCGCAATGCAGGTCGAGCGTATCGATGCCGATGGAACACTGCGTGTCCAGAATATGGGTGGCCTGTTTCCCTGGAAGATCGGCGAGGGACCGGTATTAATAATGCCGGTAGGAGAGGGAGCGGAAGACATTACCGGCATTCTCTCATTCGGCAGCATCCACACAAACTCTCCTGCAAGCTCTGCGGCCAGGGCGAAAGATTCGGCGTTAACATGGGACATGGTAAACGTCTTCACCGGGCTTTCTCCCGCAGCGTTAACGAAACTTCAAGTGCGTCCCGGCACGCGCGTCGTTGTGCATCCATCGCGACGCAAACTCACGACGTTCTCCAACTATATCTCATCGCCGTTTCTCGATGACCGGGCCGACTTAGCCGCCATGCTTCGGGCGCTGCAGATCATATCGGAAGAGGGGCGCGACCGAAGCAATGTCGTCTTTGCTGCCACGGCTGCGGAAGAGGTTGGGGGACATGGCGCGCTTTATCTTCTCCGCCGTCTGCAGCCTGAAGTGGGCATCGCTCTGGAGATCGGCCCATCTGTCCCTGAATCCGATTTCATGCCTGATGCTCAGCCTACGGTGTGGGTAAGCGACTCCTACAGCGCCATTCGCGCTACGGACAGCGCCGTAATAGCGGCTGCAGCGCGTGAGGCAAGGCTTGCGCCGCATTGGCAGGCATTGTCTCGCGGCGGAAGCGACGCAAGCTGCGCAGCGTCGCACGGTCTACTGGCGCGTCCGATAACACTCGCATTTGCCGCGGAGAACTCTCACGGCTATGAGATCATGCATCGCGATGCCATCGAAAACCTGGCGCGTTTCCTGGTGACACTGCTCGATCACGTGCCATAACACAGTCAGGGCCCTGGCGCATTTCCTGATATTCTCATTTATCTGTAATTCTTGCGACGCAATCTTTGCGCCTGTACATCGACAACTCTGTAATCAAATAGAATTTTTAATTTGAGATTCACGGTTGACAAATTTGGCTCAGACCAGTATCATATTGATTAATTGTAGTTTCTAGTACTGTGGAGATATGGTTAACGCCATATGTAAGGCGTAACAACCGCTTTACCACGAACCTAGCTATAGTTCCCAAAACTACCGGCATCCTCCCCTCACATAAGCCGGTAGCGCTTTTCGCCCGTCTGATCTCCTGGACGGTGTTCTTCTTGAATTCGGCAAAAGGATATTGACGACATGCAGCCTATTGCTTTAGGATTTGGCGGCCCATACGACATTGCGATTATCGCTGTCGTCGTGCTTGTTTTATTCGGTGGGGCAAAAGTCAGCGAATTTGCTAGATCCGCCGGAAGCGGGATCAGAGAGTTTAAGAAAGCGGCTGCCGATGACAGCGCAACGTCTTCTCCTGTCGATACCGCGAAGTCATAGCCAACCCACTCCATATTTTCTGATTGCGGCCAATGACACGCGCATATCTGTCCAGGGCCATTCCAGGCCAGCTCGCGAGGTCTCGAAGTGGAGCGTCACCTGCGACTTGCGGGCTGCGGAGATGCCGTTGTCAATCGCATTCTGATGCGGGAGCATTCTCGGGCGCAGGCGGAGTTTCTATGCCGTCTTGCCCAGATCCCATTGTGGAATAGTGTCGTACTACGTTGCGGAGCGGCTTTGAACGGCATCTATACCGGCGCGAGATGGAGTAGAGATCTGGATTTCTATGCGCCCGAGGAGATCTCGCGCGACTTTGCCGAACTTGCCACTCTGCAGGGGCTGCCGCTTTTGCAACTGGATCGAGGAGTGCCGACTTACGTCACGGCCGGAGTCTTTTATTCTCGCATCGAGGTTTCCATCGATATCTATGACTTCGATGAGAACGTTTTGCCGCCGCGCGAAGCCGATTTCGTTACTCCGTTTGGCCATCGGGCAATTGTCCGGGCGCAAGCGCTGCCTGAGATCGCTCAATACAAATTGTGGTGCGTTTGCAGACGCCTTGAAGCAGTCGATTTTATCGACCTGTGGGCCGCGCATCGCAGCTTCCCGGACTGTGCTCCGGATGTGATGCGAGTCGCCGCACTGAAGGCTATTCGGCATCAGGATCGAATACCTGATGGTAGATTCGACTCAAACGATGTTCTTGACCGGTTAAGCTGTATTCGTGATTCGTGGCTTGGGTCACTATCTTCGGTAATGACAGTGCCGCCGGCCTGGGAGATCGTGATGTCAGATCTGGAAGAGTGGCTGCCGCAATTCAATGGAATGCCGTTATTTGCGGTTGTAAAGCGGCCGTCTAAAATTGGTTATCGCATGGACAAATAAATATTTTTAAATCGCCTGCTTCCTATTGACTCTGTTTGCAGTGCTCAATATAATTAATATTGTAATCGATTTACATTTATTATAAGTGTTTGAATTCAAAAACTCCCAAGGAACAGGACAGCCCTTTGCCCAGCGTATTGCTATGCGCGAGGAGTTTGCAGCGCAGCTTCGCTTCTTAAGGACAGTCCAGGAATCCGATATCGCGAACTGTATTGCGCTATGTGGAAGCGCAGCTCTCCATGGAATTTACTTGCGGGGACGGCGAACGGCAACGATCGATTTTATCGCGGCCCCAGAGGTCGCGAAGCGGTTCGAGGCTAGTGTCCGTGCGCAAGGCGCAGCAATCAGCCGCAGGCCGGGGCAGCCTGGATTCTATGTAGATTCTCAGAGCGCTGTGCTTCCCGGAATGGGTTTTGGAGTGCGTGTCTATTCACGCGCCGCGCTCCTTAACGAAGTACAAGATCATCAGTTCAGTGATCTATCCGGCCAGACCGTTGCAGTGAGGGCGTTCTCACTGCGTGAGTTGGCGGCGGCCAAACTTGCTAATCTCGTTCTGCGAAATGAGTCTAGGGACTATTTGGATATGTGGTTGTTAATGCAGCAATCGCAAGAAATTTACGAACCGGTTCGCGCTCTATGCGCTAAACGAAGCACTGCGGGCAGTAGTTATGCTCCGCCTTATCCGTTCGATGCATTCTGGGCATGTTCACGCTTTGCATCCCTTGAATCTAAATGGGACAGCGCGATCAGCGGCACGATCAACTCAATGCCCGAATTTCGAGTTGTTTATGACGACCTTCGCAGATGGCTGCCGCGTTTCGGAGACGGCTGCAGCTGACCAAGTTGTACTTATTTGTTAAGAATCGCCCGAGACGGTGTTTGCCGTTACGGATCAAATCGACGACCATATGAGTGGTAGATGGGGACAAAAATGGCTCAAACTCAAAGCAGGTCTTTCCGTTCCGTAAAGCTTCTCAATTCGTTGTTCGGCGCAACTCAGGTTCCTGAGCTCAATACGGGACGATATGGCATGCCTGCCGTAGTCATAGGCAAGTATGCGCTCGTGATCGGCGGATCTGGTCCGCACGGCCGCTTGAACGACATTGAAGCCGTGGATCTCAAGTCGGGACGGTCTGAAAGCATACCGACCAAGCTCATTCCCCGGCGGTACCATCGCGCCGAGATGTATCGAGGCTATGTCGTCATATTCGGTGGAAGTTCCGATACCACGGAAGATTCCCATCAGGTGCGGCGGGTTGAAATTTACGATCCTGCAACGGGCAGTATTGAAGTTGCGCGCCCCATTCCCACTCCCCGGCGACTCAGTTCATCGGTAATACATGACGGCAAGATCTATGTTTTCGGCGGGCGCAGTGCCGGACGCCGCCATGTTGTGCCTGTTGAGATCTACGATATTGAAAGAGATACATGGATGAGGGGCGCGCCGATGCCGAACCCACGGGAAGCTCCCGTCGCACTGCACAACGGTCTGGTCCATGTTGTTGGCGGCTTTAACAGCGGCGGCGCGCAGAAATCGGTCAGCGTTTACGATATCTCAAAAGATGCCTGGAACTCATATCCGGACCTCACTTCGCCTTTGAGCGCTCACCGCTTGCTTGTGCATGGCGACTATATTTTTGCGTTTGGGGATTATAAGCGGCTCGATCAGGTCTCGTCATACGATACGCGATCTTCCAGTTGGGCTGGGATCGCGAACTCGGGGTATCAGGCGAGTCGGCATAATGCGGCTGTGTATCACGAAGGCAACGCCTACATTTTCGGAGGCAACCATGCCACGCAAGGATCAAACTTGAAGACGATACAGGTTTGCAATCTGGATAGCCTCTTGCGTCTTCCGCTACTGCGCTTTGGAAGTGACCCCTTCGCATTTCTTACTTAAATAACTTGCTTTATCAATATCGTTGAATATATTAGATATCATAGACGCTATGGCTATTTATGAGTACTGCCAGACAGACCGGCGAGCGTATCGCGCATTGGATGGCGATCCGCGAAAAATCGCGATTGCAGGTTCGACTGATACAGGAAATTCTGAAGCTGTCGTCTATAGATGGCTTTGTGCTGGGGGGCGCTGTCGCGCTGCACAGAGTCTACCTGAACAAACGGTGGAGCGAAGATCTTGATTTTTTTGCTCCCAAGGCGCTGTCCGGGCAAATTATTGAGCGCCTGGCGGACCGAGGGCACGAACTGCGCCATAGGCCACAGTTAATTCCCGCATACGAGCAGCCGGGAATTTGTTTCGATACGGTTGGAATTGGTGTCGACGTCTCCCCGCAGGATGACGTGCGCTCGGAATTGCGAATATTTAGGGGATTGGCCGGCGAAGAGTTGCGCCTTAATGTATGTCCTCTTCACGATATCATTGCTGATAAGCTCGATTGCGTTATGGGGCGGGCACGGGCGACGGACTTTGCGGATCTATGGTGGAGTCTGGAAGTATGCCTATCCAGTGTCGAGGAGATACGAGCGCTGCAGCAAAAACGGCGCCGCCGTGATCGGTTTGAGGCAGGTATAGCCTTGAGAAGGCTGGATGAAATATCCGGCGCATGGCACGACGATCTTGCCAGATTTACCATGAGTGTGCCTGATGTTTTGCAGGTTAAAGCGGATCTAATACGAATTCTGCCTCTATTCGAAGGGGATCCGACATGCCATTGAAGAGGAGCGCTAGACCGAGATTATGAATTCCATGACTCCCGAGGACCGTGATCGCCTCGTCGATATGATTGCGCAGGCCGTAATAGATAAGCTTGAAGAGCGGGAACGTGTGAACCGGCTTGCAGATATGGTTGTGGCCCGCGTTCTTGCCCTGCAGGAAGAAGAAGATTTGCTGAGCTCGGATAAGGCTAAATAGCGTCGCTTATTTAAGGAGACCAAGCATGCCTGATGAGAGTATGGATCCTGAAGAAATTCGAAAAAACTCTGAGCTGCCGCCGTCTGATCCTCGCGAAGACGCAGAAATAATGCAGTCGCGACGCGAAAAGTTCGATCGGGAGCGTTTGACCAGGCGCATGGCGCTGCGTAAGATCGGCATAACCGCAGGGCAAGTTTCGGCCGGCTTTGTACTATCCGATGAATTCGCTCGCCAGGTGCTCGCCAAGGTAACTGAGGTGCGCCATGACAAGGCAATCGCTCTTGCTGTCAGCACGGAATTTGGAGCGTTGGCTGCGGCTACAGTCCTGAGCGCCAGCACTGCCCTTCCTGTCAGCAGCGCAAGTGCGATCTCGCTTGCGAGCGAGTCCGGTTCCGGCAGCGGCAGTGGTTCCGGCTCAGGTAGCGGGTCCGGTTCGGGGAGTGGATCGGGCTCAAAAGGCAGCGGCTCCGGTAGCGGCTCCGGTTCAAAGGGAAGCGGATCTGCCGGCAGCGGTTCCACCGGATCTGGCTCACAGGGCAGTGGGTCGGCTGGCTCAGGTTCGAAAGGTAGTGGTTCCGGCAGCGGCTCCGGTTCCGGATCAGGCAGCGGGTCCGGCTCGGGGAGTGGATCAGGGTCGGGAAGCGGCTCAGGCAGTGGATCGGGATCCAAGGGAAGTGGTTCAGCCTCAGGGAGTGGATCGGGATCCAAAGGCAGCGGTTCTGCGGGCAGTGGATCTGCGGGCAGTGGATCTGCCGGATCGGGATCGAAGGGGTCTGGCTCCGGTAGTGGTTCGGGTTCCGGTTCTGGCAGCGGGTCCGGCTCGGGGAGCGGCAGCGGATCGTCGACGGCGTGGGAGTGGGATCCGGGAGATGCGATTGTCGTTACCGGATACAATCCAATCCTCTTCGACAATCTTGGCGTATCCGCCGGCGAAAAGATGACGTTCAATATACGCGCATCGGATACCGATAAGAAACGGCGGAAAGGATCTAGCGATCCCTGGACAATCATACCGGGAGTTGGTAATTACGAGATCACCATGACGATCTCGGCAGGAGCAACCTTCGCCAATGGAATGCTGACCACGACGATCGTCGCGCCGACTCCGAATACAGGCAATGTGACTATCAATGTGGACAACACATGGACAGGCGCAGCGTCCATAATTGTCACCGCGGTAATCAAGGATGTCGCTCCTGTTCCAGCAGCGCCGGATACGGGAAATACCAATGATCCGCAAGTTACGACAAACTCAGCCGGCACGCAGCTTAAGTGGACACTCGTTAAGAGGAACAAGTGCCCAACTTCGATAACGCAAATATCTACGACTCCCGCAGCCGCTACTTGGAGTACGGCGCCGGCATCGTATACATATCAAATGGGGCCGGGTAATCCCCCCAACGATAATCACACGCCGCCGTTATACGAGAATCAGACGTTCCTGGAGTCATTTGCTCCAACCACTGCGGCATTCGCTATGAGTGACATAGAACCTACATGGTTGAATGATCCGGCGCATCCTGAGAGGCTGACGTGGACTACACCCGACATGATTGCTGTGCATATGTTTGGCACCAGCAACAATTCAACGTTCGTCATAACAGGTGGGCAGGATCAAGTTACAGATACACATAGCGGATTTGGGGATACATCACTATTCAAGGCGACGTCATTGAGTACGGCAACTGGTGTAGGTTACGTCAAAGTACAAACATATTCATGCGCCGGTGCGACTATCGGCACTTGTACAATCAGTAGACGAGCGCGTACGGCTGGTGGCGCTCTAATCATTGAAGTAAGCAAGACAGCGCCATAGGTTACGCCTGCAGCTAACTGGCTGGTTAGCTGCAGGCACTTGAAATCATAAGAGGCCGGGTTATGTCGCCGGAAAAGTTAGAGGCCTGGCTGGTCGGGGAAGCTGCGCCGGACATCGATGCGCTTGGGTTGCGCCGGCTGCAGGAGACGCTTCTTGACACATTGCGGAAGGGAATCTTCGTTACAGACAGCGCAGTGATACATATCGTCAAAGCGTCTGCTCGATATGCGTCATCCGCCGGCGCTATAGAAGCGGAAACGGGAATTGATCATGTACGCCGCTTCATTGGAATGCTGCTGCCTCATACATATGGCCGGCAGGCTTTGCAAGCGCAGCTTTACAGTCTTAGAGCTGGTTATGCCGGTTATACCGGCGACTACGCTTCCGAGTGCAAGGATCTCGACAGCGCGATACAGGTTCTAGATCCTCTAAGGATCACTATCGATATAACTCGCCAGGAAAATCTGGTTCAGTACGCGAATAAACTGTATCTCCTTCGAGATCATGGGCGCGCGGAATCTCTTTATATGGAAGCCCTGAGTTACGATTGGGCAAAAGTTCGGGATAAGACGGCATTCGATCTCCTTAAAGATCTATACATTCAGGCAGGCCGCGGCCTAATTCAGTGCCGGCGGGGGCGGCTGGACGATCTGCGAATTACATACTTCTATCCGGCGGTGATGGATGAGCTTGGCGCAGAGTTAAGGAATGCTATTGATGAAGCAGAGAGCGATGCAGCATGGACTGCGCCTTCAAAACCGCACGAACAGATTGCGGCGACTGATGCTGCGAACCAATCCTTGAAGGGCGCAGCAGTAGACAAAGCCGGCGATTCTGCCTCCGGAGGAATGTTAGGCTCAATCAGCGCCTTGACGTGTCCAACATTGGAGGTCGATTTCGGTGAGGTCTCAGGCACATTGCTTGAGATCTCCAATCGTTTCAGCCTGATAAATAAAGGAGAGACGCCGATTGTTATAAGTCATTTTGCGCCTTCGTGCGACTGCGCATCCGCAGTCGTTAACGGCAATCGGCTTCCTGTCGGAGTCAGTGTAGGAGAACAGATCGATGTCGATGTAACAGTCGACTTGGGCGGGTTGTACGGAGCGGCTTCGAAATACATAAAGGTGATATCCGAGCCTGCTAAGACTCCTGTGGCAATTTTAAAATTGACTGGAGCCGTGATCCGGTAGAGCCGGCGGATTAGCTCGCTCTTGATGAAGGTATGCGCCCTTATATAAGGGGTGCAGGCGCAACGGCAACGAGCGCCTTAGAGAACTGTCCCGTCTCCGAAAGGATGGAGTTTTCTTCTATGCAAACTACCAAAAATGATACGGCCGTATATGGCGAGGCTGAAGTTCACGGTGGACTAAGCTTTCAGAACTGGGTATCAAGGGAGCACATTACGGTAGGCTTACAGGCTATCGTAATCCCTCTCGGCCTGCGTATTACAAATGTCTCGACTCGGGACATTCGCCTGTACCGGCCTTCGCCGGAGGATCTGATTCCAAGCTTCTTGACCCAGGACGGCAAAGTCGTACTGCCGAACCTTCCCGTGATAGACTTGCAACAGAAGCCATTGACGGAGGATGCTTACCCCATAATCAAACCCTCAGAAACTCAGACATTCCAAATCAACGCGGTGATATTTAAGCGTGACGGCACAGTGACGCTTGGGCTTCACAAGGATGCTGGTACAGGATGGTCCTTCCCGAATCTGGGAGTGGGAGTGCTCAAATATTCTCTCCCATACTCGCATGCCTGGGACAAGGTCACAGTCTATTCCGATACTGCGCAAACATCGGTCGAACTGCCTGATATCTGGACAGGATCCATAAATCCGCCACGAATCAATATTGTGGTTTCTACCGAATAGGACTTACGAGCGTCTGTTCCGCCGTGCAGCCATGTGAACGGCGGAACTTTTTATGGTTATGGCGTTCGATCAGCTATCAATGGCGCCTCTTGCAATTCCAATTCTCGAAGCAGGTTTGATTGCGAAAACTGATCCTGAAGCATTTCTTAGCCCCCGGCGATGTACTCATGCTCACCGCCGCGATTCGCGATATCCATCTTACGTTCCCGGGAGAATATTTAACCGACGTTCGAACGCCTTATCCCGATCTATGGGAGCACAACCCGTATATCACGCCGCTAGACGATGACGCTGCCGACGTAGAAGTGATCGATTGCGTGTATCCGCTCATTCACGAAAGCAATCAATTGCCGTATCACTTTATCCATGCGTTCCGTCTGTTTCTGTCGGATCGTCTTGGTGTTCGAATCAAACCGCATGCATTTAAGGGAGATATCCACCTCGCTGATCAGGAAAAACAATGGGATTCGCAGGTTGATGAGATCACGGGGCTCAAGGGCACACGCTTCTGGCTCATCATTGCAGGCGGCAAAACCGACTTTACCGCGAAATGGTGGGATCCTGCCCGGTCACAGCAGGTAGTTGACCACTTCCGCGACAGGGTTCTCTTCGTACAGTGCGGCGGGGGATACGACGACCACGTCCACCCACGTCTTGACGGCGTAATAGACCTCGTGGGAGAGACTGACCTGCGGCAGATGGTTCGGCTAATGTATCACGCCGAGGGCGTCGTCTGCCCTGTCACGATGTTCATGCATCTTGCTGCCGCCGTTGAGACAAAGTTCGGCCGGTCAAAGAATCGTCCATGTGTGGTCGTCGCTGGCGGGCGCGAGCCTGCTCAATGGGAGGCTTATCCGCACCATCAATATCTCCATACCAACGGAGCGCTACCTTGTTGTGATGACGGCGGTTGCTGGCAAAGCCGCACCATCGCCATTGGCGACGGCAAGGAACAGGATAACAGCCTGTGTTACTATCCCGTCCGGACATCATCGGGTTTCATTCAGCCAAAATGTCTGGACATTATTACGGCAGATGATGTGATTATGGCTATCGAAAGATATCTGAAATACGAAACTTACGCCTGGCGGCCGCTCTACAGCGCTGCTGCCGGTCTTGTATCCGCCAGTGGGGGAGCAAATGGCATCGAATGATCCGGATATCCAAAATGTCGCTCGCGAAATCGCCCGGCGGATGGCGCGTAAGGACGGCGGGAGGCTGGAGCAATCCGGCATAGATGACGGCGGTTATGATGAGGAAGAGAATGTCGGAGGCCATAGGTGGGGCAGGGAAGGTTATGTACCCCGGCTATGCTTCACGTGCAGTCTCGATGGGCATTTCCTGGTTGGCGCGGAAGGTCTGATTCGCTCTATTCGAAAGTTCTACAGCGCAGCCGAAGCAGATATCGTCGCCTTCGTGGATCATTGTCCGGATGATTTCCGCAAGCTGTGCGCCGACAACAGTGTGGAACTGCGGTATTCCGGCGACATCAATGCCTGGGTTCAGCCGCTCATCTATCAAGACCCAAGATACGCAAGCGATACGACTCACTTCTACCATCCCGGTTTTGAACCGATCGCTGGTATTCCCGAGGAATCCTATGGCGAGCCGGGTTTTGGAAAGATACATAACCTCCACAGGCTTAATGTAAAAGCTTATTGCACCGGGTACTGCCTGTGCGTGCGCAAGTATGAACGAGTCGTATTGATCGATCCCGACGCCTTTCTCCTTGGACGCTTAGACGATATTTTCGATGAATATCAGAATGCCGACACCATGGTGGCATTTCAGCGCGACGGTATGAAGGCATTGGATGATCTTGAAGCGTTGTTCTGCGTCAAGCAGCCGGAAGGGAGCGAAGCGCTCCTCTTCGATTTCAATTCATCGCTCGTGTTCTATGTAAATGGACTTGGCGCGCAAACACTGGCCAAGGATTTCATGTTTTACATCGAATCTTGCTACCACTGGAATCGAGCGGGGCAGGGCGGTCAGGGCGAAAATCACCTTCTGCGGCTTCTTGCCGCCAAGCACTCTCTTCTCGCCAATATCGAGTGCCACGTTGTTGACGGCCGCAACTGGAACCCGAAGTCCGGTGAGGCTGACGAATTGCATTTCGATTCCGAGGAAGGCATCTGGAGGAATTGCTCCAATGGGCAAATGCAGCATGCCTGGCGTCTTGGCGATGGAGACTTGCCGCCTGTTTGGACGGCTCGATATCATTCAAGCTCAGTCAATGCTGCCTGGGAGTGGGGCGGAGGGACACACTACAATTGGGACAGCGTGCACGGTTGTCTGCCTCCCGAAGTCTGTGAGTTTGTTGCGGGGCGCGTTGCGTCGTATCTGTCCGGAGACAATCGCCGGACGCTGGATATCCTGGAGATGGGCACATTTCATGGAAGGACAGCATTGGCGTGGACGATTTTGCTCGGCGGGCTCGGCTTCGAAGTGAGAGTCGATGCTTGCGACAACTTCAGCTGGCTCGACGGTTCCAAGGATGTGGTTGAGCGAAATGTCCGCAACCTGGGCCTATCGGACCGAATTACCGTGCATCACGTCGACGGGAACGAAAACCTGGTCAAGAAGTTCGGAGACAGGCGGTTCGACTTTATATATGTTGATGCCTCGCATGACTATAAGCCCGTGCTGGCGGATATCATCGTCGCCTTGAAGCTGGCAAAGCGTAAGGCGATTATAGTCGGCGATGATTTTGGGGCGCAGTTTCCCGGAGTGCCGGAAGCTGTGTTGGAACTCATACATCCCGATGCCTTGATGGTTAACCACAGTCAATGGATTGTCCACCTTGACGACGGCCGGCTGCGGAACATGAAGTGTTCCTGCTCATCAATGTCCGATTCGGGGGAACCCTTGCTTAGCTTGCGCGCATAAAGACGGAGAACTGGCATGACTCAACAGGATAAGATCACTAAAGATGGCTCGGTTGAGCCTGACGGTATTGGACGGAAGATTGCCGGCCGTCTCGCAGGATGGCATCGTGGCCTCTCTGAGGAAAGAGGATTTCGGCCTGGCACGGCGAGTTTGCGCAAGTGTCTGAACGAGCCTGGGGACGAGCGATCTCATAAGTATGTGAATAAACTGTGCTTTACGTCATGCCTGGATCGAAATTTCATTCCCGGCGCTATCGGGTTGATCCGCTCTATCCGGAAGTTCTATTCAAAGGACGAGGCGGATATCGTCCTGTTTCTGGATCAGCCCGCAGGCACATTCAGCCGATTCTGCAGGGAACAAGGCGTCGATTTGCAATATTTCGGCGATATTAACACATGGGTTCAGCCGCTCGTCTACGACGAGCCTGAGTATGCCAACGAAACTCGGCACTTCTATCATCCTGAGTTCAGACCTTCGCCGGACCTGCATAGTGAGCCGCAATCGGAAGCCGGGTTTGGCTGGATACGCCACCTGCATCCATTAAACGTAAAGGCGTACTGCACGGGCTACTGCCTGTGCGTCAAGAAGTGCCGGCGAGTTGTCCATATCGATTGTGACGCCTTCCTTCTTAGCCGCATCGATGAAATGTTCGAGAGGCATCCTGACCCCGGAACGATAATCGCGTTCGATGACGGCGATGACTCCCTTGAAAATCTGACTACACTTTATGGAGTGTACAAGCCTGCCGATTTCTCCGGCTCAGACTACGGGTTCAATGCAGGACTGGTCTTCTATGTAAATAACGCAGAAGTCGAACATCTTGCTCGCGACTTCATGTTTTTCATAGACAGCAGCTATCACTATACGCATTCCGGCCATTTTGCCGATCAGGGCATCTTGCGCGCTCTGGTGGCTAAATATCATCTTTCAGGCAAGGTTCGGTTCTTCCGGGAGAGCGCCGAGAACTGGAACCCGACATCTTTCCGGGCCAATGATCTGGAGATCGATCCTCATACAGGCGAGTGGATCAATCTCGCGAACGGCGCAAAGCAGTATGTATGGCACTCAGCCGGGGGCGAAAAGCTCTGGACCGGCCGATATTCATCACAATCAGTCAATGAGGCCTGGCGGTGGATTGACGGGCCGACAGCGGACAACTGGGTGGATGCTCTGCAGGCGCTTAATCAGCCTGACACTCCCTATTACGATGAGGTGCTGCAGAACAATGACTTTATCGATAAGCTCTGTTTTGTAACCTGTCTCAATTCAGGCTATAAACTTGGCGGCAAAGGACTGATCAAATCGATTCGGAAGTTCTATAAGCCGGAAGAGGCCGATATCGTGGTCTTCATCGATCGGGATTTCGATGACTTTTCGTGTTTCTGCGCCGAGCACAGTGCAGAAGTCCGTTACTTCCACGAGATCGACGACTGGGTGCAGCCGCTTGTCTATGCCGATCCCCTCTATGCGAACGATTCTCTCCACTATTATCACCCCGGCTTCGAGCCTGTTGCGGAGTTTCCATTTGGTCTCGACCGCATGACCGGTTTTGGTTTTGTTCGCCACCTGCATCCACTCAATGTTAAAGCCTATTGCACTGGTTACTGCCTCTGTGTCCGGAATTACAAGCGAGTCGTGCACATCGACTCTGACGCCTTCCTGCTGGCCCGTGTTGACGATATCTACGATTGGCACTCTGAGCCGGATACGGTTGTGGGCTTTGAGGATGATTACGACGAACTGCCGCGCCTCGAACCTCTGTTCAAAGTAAAGAAGCCTGACGATTTCACAGGCAGCCAGTACGGATTCAATGCCGGAATTGTCTTTTATGTGAACGGTAGAGGCGTCAAGGAGTTGATGCGCGACTTCATGTTCTTTGTGGAAAGCTGCTACCACTACACGTATGCGGGCACCTATCACGATGCCGATCAGGGGCTGCTTCGATGCCTCGTCGCGAAACATGCAATCCTGGGAAATATCCGGTTCTATCGCGAGGACAACGTGAATTGGAACCCGACCTGGAAGCGTGCTCAGAACCTTTCGTTCGATCCTGACACGCAGTCATGGATCAATCATTGGAATGAGCGCAAACAGTTCATCTGGCATGACCCTACGGGCGGCGGCACAAGGCATCGCGTATGGACCGGCCGCTTCGGATCTCAATCCGTAAACGAGGCATGGCAGTGGGCGGGCGGATCTTACGAAAACTGGACGAGCGTACGCGGGCCGCTGACTGAAGCGCAGTGTAAAGCGATTGTCGACGACATTGCAACCCTTACTGTGACTTTAGGATCGGAGCCGATACGCATCCTGAATCTTGGAGCAGGATCATGCCGCTCGGCCCTTGGCATAGGAAGCATGCTTCGCGAGAGAGGAATATCTGCCCATATCCAGGCATCCGACGTGTACTCCGGAGGAGCATATGGTGAAGCCTTCGACCACATTCGCCGTCTAGGTATGGAGGAAACCGTAAAGATCTACGATGCCGGAAAGAATGGCAGTCCGCTCGGTCGTTTCCGAAACAATCTTTTCGATGTCATCTATGTTGAACCGCATAATGGCTATGCCGAAGCATTGGGATTTATCCTTATCGCAAGCCGGCTCGCACAAGACGGTGGGATTGTGATTGGAAACACGCTGAAGAGGCCGGATGCCGGAGATCCGCTTCTGGACGGCTATGGACTTAGGCCAACGAATGCTGGGGCGGACATTTGGCGGATAGAAGCTTCTCAACTTAAGTGCGCCGTCCAAGTTCCCTTCGGCTTTGGTGAAGATCAAAGATGCAGCGATTATGATATTATAATCGCACATGCGCCTACAGCAACCTCAGTTCAATAATGCGGGCCACCGGCAGCGATCTATAACCATGGGCATCGCCGCATTAGCCGGCGGTGTTCTTGCCTGGATGGCCCTTAGCCGCTTGACTGCTCCAAAGCCAGCTCATGCGCCGCCGCCTCATGCCTCGAATGCTACGGCATCTAACCCTTCATCTACAAAAGCTTCTGCGACGGAGCGCCGTCGCCCGCCGCCTTAATTGCAGCTAAATCACTATTCGACAGACCATCTCCGCATGGTTTTACGCGGCCAATGGTATAGTATTGTCCAAAAGTAAATGCGGCGATAGAACATGGCAGCGGGTTTAATCCTCTATCAGTATTCGCCACCGGAAAGATTTTTGCATTGAGCTCCGCATTCTTGAAAAAGCTTGAGGCAGTCGTGGGCGCGAAGAACGTCCTTTCAGCCGCCGGAGAGCGAATTACGTACGAAGGCGATGCATACCCCATCGAGAAGGCTCTTCCTCTGGCTACAGTGTTGCCCGCTTCAACCGAAGAGGTTAGCAGCATTGTGAAGCTCTGCGCCGCGGAAGGCATTCCATTCACGGCGCGTGGGGCCGGCACGGGATTGGCCGGAGGCTCACTCTGCCCAGGTGGAATCCTGATCGGCGTAGCCCGGATGAACCGGATCCTCGATATCGATTTGCGGAATCGCCGCATGACAGCCCAGGCGGGCGTCGTCAATTTTCAGCTGACACGCGCCGTCGCATCAGATGGATTCCAATTTGCGCCCGACCCTTCTTCACAGGGCGCAAGCACTATCGGCGGCAATATCGGCAACAATGCAGGCGGGCCGCATACCCTGAAGTATGGCGTTACGGTCAATCACGTGCTTGGCCTGCAGATGGTTTTGCCGGACGGTGAAATTATTACCCTGGGTGACAAAACTGAGGATACGAATGGCTACGATCTCGTCGGTCTTGTGGTTGGCTCAGAGGGAACATTCGGCATCGTCACGGAGGCAATTCTCAGGCTGACACCGCAGCCCATGGATGTCCGCACCATGCTTGCCGTATTTGGCAGTGTCGACGATGCAACACAGACCGTTTCGGATATCGTCGCCTCAGGGATCGTGCCGGCGGCTCTTGAGATGCTCGACTCCGACATTATCAAGACGGTTGAGGAAGCGTTCCATTTTGGCTTTCCGCGCGATGCCGAAGCCGTTTTGATCATCGAAGTGGATGGGTTGCCCGCCGGATTGGATCTGTCGGCCGCGACTTGCCGGGAGATTTGCGAATTAAACAATGCGCGTGAAGTCCGTGTGGCGAGCGATGCCCGCGAGCGAGCTCAACTCTGGGCAGCCCGCAAGAAGGCAGTCGGCACTCTAGGCCGGCTTGCGCCTTCACATGTTACACAGGACTGCGTAATTCCGCGTTCGAAGCTTCCCGAAGTGCTCAGGGAGATTGCGGCAATCGGCGCGCGCAATGGTGTCCGGATTGCGAATGTATTTCATGCCGGCGACGGCAATCTCCACCCAATCACTCTATTCGATGAACGTGACCCCAAGCAAATCGCTCAGGTTATGGAAGCATCTCGTGAAATCATTGAGCTTTGTATCGGGGTAGGGGGCACTTTGACGGGGGAGCATGGGATCGGCGTTGAGAAGCGCGATTTTATGCCGCTGTTGTTTCCGCAGTCAACCCTGCAGACGATGGAAGATGTCCGCAGCGTTTTCAATGCGCTGGGACTTTGCAATCCCGGCAAAATCTTGCCGGATTCTCACGGTTGTTCATACGAGTTTTTCCCAAAAACTGGCGCGCTGGCTGTATAGACTTGCCGGCCTCCTCCGTAAACCCCTTATGCATAAACAAATCTACTTCACGATTGCCGCCGTATTTGCCGCTCAGTCGGCTGTAATGCTTGTTCCGCCGTCTAATGCGGCGGAACCGGCGCCTGCGAAAAACGTCAGGCCGCAGAAACCGGAGTATTCAATTACGGATCTCGGTGAGATACCTGCCGTGGCGGGAGATCTCTGTCCATCGATCAATAATCAGGGGCATGTGTCCTTCTGGACGAAAGACGATGATGGGCAGATGCATGCTGTTTTATGGAGCGGCGGCCAGACCACGACGCTGCCGAAACTTGCGGGATATCTGGGTTCCGTATGCCGTTCGATCAACGATAACGACGACGTTGCGGGATGGACGACCACAAGCCGCAATATGGTGGACAGCAGCGCCACCGTGCATCCCGTGTTATTTAGAAAAGGTGTTGCCATAGATCTTGGCACCCTCGGTGGGCAGGATGCTCAGGCAAACTTCGTCTCCAATGCCGGCGATGTGGTGGGCGTCTCACTGCTTGGCGACCGTAAAACCCGGCATGCATTTCTCTGGCAAAACGGCAAAATGAAAGATTTGGGCGCGCTTCCCGATGGAAGCTTCAGCGCTGCATATAGCATTAATGAAGCCGGCGATGTGGTGGGTGTTGCCGATAAAGGCGGCCAGAACCACGCCGTAAAGTGGCACAATGGCGTGATACAGGATCTCGGCACAATTGAGAAACAACCGAGGAGTTTCGCCACATCGATCAATAAGAGCGGCGTGATCGTCGGTTTTGGCGAAACCGACGACGGCGTTCATGCGCTGAAGTTCGGTAAGACTGATATTGATGATTTGGGTGTTCTCGGCGGCGACCCAAGCAACGCTCGCGCCATCAATGATGCCGGAACCATCGTCGGTATGTCCGGATTCAACGGACATGACCTTCACGCATTTATCTACCGATCCGGCGCTATGACTGACCTGAATCTGCTGATCCCTGCGGACACTACATGGCGCCTTCGGGAAGCCGACGACATTAATAATCGTGGGGAGATTATCTGTATTGGAAACCACCGGCACGAGCCACTCCACTGTCTGCTCCTGACTCCGCTTTAGGCACGATCTGTTTATTAGCGTTAACTACTTGGTACGGTTTAGGGAACGTAAGATACCTAAATTGTACCAAAGTGTTTGAAGATGTACCAAATCTCAGAAACTTGACACCGGGTAGACACCGTGTTAAGATGTTTGAGTTCTTCCACTTTCAACTCCCGGCAAAGCCACGCCGGCTTACCTGCGCAGGCGATATTCAGAAAGGTCACAAGACATGATCGTGCAAGGGGCTTTGGCCCGTAGCACTTGGCTTCCAAGTATTAAACGCGTGCTGAGCGGTCTCGCGCTCGCTTCCACCGTCTCACTCTCCGGGCTTCAGCCGGCGGCGGCTGTAAGTGTGTTGACGCAGCACAACGATGTTTCCCGGAGCGGCGCCAACCTGAGCGAAACCGTCCTGACCCCCGCGAACGTAAATCTCAATCAATTCGGCAAACTCTTTGCGACCAATGTCGACGGTGATGTATACGCCCAGCCTCTCTATGCTCCCGCTGTTCACATTGGCGCCGGAACGCCCAATGTTCTATATGTCGCTACGATGCACAATACCGTGTACGCGTTCAATGCGGATACGGGCAGCATCCTCTGGACCAAAAACTTTGGCCCTTCCATTCCAATCGGGGATGTGCAGTTCATTTCGGACATCGATCTTGAACTCGGTATCTTAGGCACGCCGGTTATCGATCCGGCCACGAACTACATGTATTTCGTGGCAGCTAACAAGGACGCCGACGGTTCATATCACAATCGTCTGCACGTAATCAGTAGTATTACCGGCGTTGACGTGGTTCCGGCTGTCGATATTCAGGCGCAGGTTCCGGGCACCGGAGACGATACGTTTACGGACTCCAACAACGTTTCCTGGGTACCGTTCAACGCAATGCGTGAGAACCAGCGCCCGGCGATGCTGCTGCTTCCCGATCCGCGTTCTAAGAGCACGATACCTGCCGTTAAAGCCAAGTACTTAAACGCTAAGATCGTCTACATCGCTTGGGCATCCCACAACGACATTCGACCATACCATGGCTGGCTGATCGGTTATGGGATCGATCCATCTACTAATCTCCTTGTTCAGACAGGCGTTTACAACACCACGCCCAATGGTACCGAGGGCGGCATCTGGCAGTCCGGTCAGGGACCGACTGCGGACGCCGACGGCAACTTTTACGTCATGACCGGAAACGGCACGTCGACGATTAACCAGTCCGGCGGAACGGACATGTCCGAGACGTTCGTCAAGTTGACGCCTTCTACTGTTGACGCGTCTCTTAGCGTTGCCGACTGGTTCATGCCGTACAACTTCGATGGCCTGAACGGCGCCGATGCAGACCTGGGTTCTGCCGGCGTCATGATTCTTCCGGGAACAAACTACATCATCGGCGGTGGAAAACAGTCGTTGATGTATGTCCTGGACAAGTCAAATCTCGGAAAGTATACGCCGGGATCGGATAACATTCACCAAGAGTTCCAGGCTGGTGTAGGACACATACATGGCTCGCCCGTCTACTATAAGAGCCCGTCTGCCGGCCCGTTGATCTATGTTTGGAGCGAGGCTGACGCCCTCCATGCCTATCAGTTCAATGCCGGTACGGGACTCTTCAATCCCACGCCGTTCTCGACGTCGCATGAGATTGTTCCTGACGGAATGCCCGGCGCCATGCTTTCAATTTCGGCAAATGGCAATGTGGCGAATACTGGCATTGTCTGGGCTACCATGCCGCTCAGCGGAAATGCGAACAATGCCGTTGTGCCCGGTATCGTTCGCGCCTACGACGCTCAGAACCTGACCCGCGAGCTGTGGGACAGTTCTATGGTCAAGACGGATATTCCGGGAAGCCTTTCCAAGTTCACGCCTGTAACTGTCGCTAACGGTAAGGTCTATGTGCCCACGTTCTCCGGCAAGATCATTGTCTACGGCCCGTTGCCGACACCGACCTCCGTGCCCACCGCTCCCGTTCTTAAAACGCTGATTGCCGGCAACGCGCAGTCAGTAGCGACATGGGCGCCGTCGACCGGCGCGCGATCTTACAAGGTCTATCGAGGAACGACGCCGGGAAATGAAACGCTTCTAGCTTCCAGCGTCGCAACGAACACCTACACCGATAAGACATCGGTCAACGGGCAAACGTACTACTACAAGATTGCGGGTTCCAACCTGCTCGGGGACAGTCCGCTCTCAAACGAGCTTTCGGGCACTCCGGCTGCGCCGGTTGTCGGTACGGGAGTCGGCCTTCTTGGCCAGTATTACTCTAACACGACATTGACGGGCACTCCTGTATTGGAGCGCACCGATGCGACGATAAACTTTAATTGGAACGGCGGATCGCCGAAGCAGGGTGTAGTTCCGGGAGCGAATTGGTCCGGCCGTTGGACAGGTTATGTCCAGCCGCAGTACACCGAAGGTTATACGTTCTACGGCACAGCGGATGACGGTATCCGTGTTTGGGTGAACGATGTCCTTGTTGCGGACGGCTGGAGAGATCAGGGGCCGACGACCTACAGCGGCGCTATATCACTTACGGCAGGCACCAAATACAAAATCGAGGTGGAGTATTACCAGGGCGGTGGCGGCAGCTTTACGTCTCTGGAGTGGTCCAGTCCGCGCACACCGCGCCAGATTGTTCCGAAGTCTCAGTTGTATCTGCCTCCGGCTGTCCCGGCTCCGGTAGTCGGCACGGGAACCGGCCTGTTCGGGCAGTACTTCACGAATATCGACTTGACTGCGCCCGACAAGGCGGAACGGGTCGATCCCACCGTAAACTTCACCTGGGATGGAGCTTCACCGATCGCTAATGTGCCTGGCACAAACTTCTCCACACGCTGGACGGGCCGCGTCGTACCTCAGTACGATGACGTCTATACGTTCTATCTTGCCGGTGATGATGGCGTTCGGCTCTGGGTGAACGGCGTGAAGGTACTCGATGGCTGGTTCTTCCAGGGAGTTACCGAATACAGCGGTCTCATCTCGCTAGCCCGTAACAAGCCCGTCAATATCACCGCGGAGTACTTCCAGGGCGGCGGTGGCGCAGCGTGTCAGCTAAGCTGGTCAAGCGCGCATACGGCCAAGCAGATCATTCCGGCCACACAGCTGTTCCCTGTTCCGGCTGCCCCGGGCGGTCTGATCGCCACATCGGGCAACGGCAAAGTCTCGCTCAAATGGAACAATCCGACTGGCGGGAACTTCACCGGGATCAGCATCTACCGCGGCGCAACTTCGCATGGAGAAGCCGCGACACCAATCGCAACAGTTACGGGAACGAGCTACGTGGATACCACAGTCGTTAACGGAAACACCTATTACTACTACGCAAAGGCCGTGAACGGCGCCGGAACGACGGTCGCATCAAACGAAGTGATCGGCAAGCCCCTCGCAACCCTGCCGTAGTCATTGCTGCGCGGCCTCAGGCCACACATTGCATCGAGCCGGGACGGAAAATCCGTCCCGGCTTATTTTTGTTGCGCTTGCCTCTCACCGCTTTGTGTATACTAATTCCTATGCAATTCAGACCTTATCATGTTCATGGCCTAGAGCCGCAAACCGTTGTCTGGCCAACCAGTGTCGCCGAAGCCCAGGAGGCCGTCTGCCAATCGGGGAACGATGCTCTGGTTCCATGGGGCGGCGGCACCAGACAGCATATCGGTCACACTCTGGAGCGCTCGGCCACTGCAATCGCCATGGAAGAGTTGAGCGGTATTGTGGAATACCGCCCCGACGACCTGACAGTCACCGTCGCTGCCGGAACACGCGTTGAGGTCCTCGAAGAGTTACTGGCGGTTCAGGGACAGAGGCTTCCATTTGAAGTGGCGCAGCCAAAACTACAGACGATTGGCGGCATTGTTGCCACCCGTGCCGACAGTCTGATCCGGGCAGGCCATGGAAGCATTCGGGACGCTTTGCTGGGAGTCGATGTCATCAATGGCGTAGGCGAGCTTGTGCGGGCTGGGGGACGGGTAGTTAAGAATGTTGCAGGCTACGATCTGCCAAAGCTTTACTGCGGCTCTTACGGCACATTGGGACTGATTGTCGAAGCGACATTCCGGACGATCCCTTTGCCGCAGACAAGCATGATGGTTTTGCTCCCGATGAATGCTGAGCGCAACACCGAAGATGTTCTCGATGCACTGCTGTCAGGCAGGCTTCAACCCTCCTTTACATTTCTTCTCGATCCGCAGGCTGCAAGGTATGCGCTGGAAATCCCTGAGAGTGAGCCGGACAGGCAGTTCATTGTGCTCGGGTTGTCCGGGATGGAGGAAGACGTCGCATGGCAGCTGGCAAATATTGCCGAGGATACGATCGTTCTGCCCGACGGTCCGGCCGCTGCAGTGAAGGCATGGATAAGGGACTTTGCGCACCAGGAATGGCCGCTGACGGCGGCGTTCCACATCCAATCGTCGCAGGTTGGAGCATTCTCGCGGATGGTGTCGTGGACGGCGCGAAGGACGGGCTTTGAGGCGCAAGTGGTAACAGATGCTGCTGCGGCGATTATGCACGCACACTTCAGCCCATTATCGGAAGATTCTGACTGGAAGCTATTCTATGCGGATCTCTTCGACAAGGCAAGCCGCTGTGGGGGTAGCTTCATCATAGAACGCATGCCTGAAGAACTGAGACAGGAAAACGTTCCTGTGTGGTTTCCGACTCTTCCCGATGTCCGGCTCATGAAGGGGATCAAATCGAAACTTGATCCCCAGAGGCGATTTAATCCTGGCCGGTTTGTCGACGGGATTTAATACTTTCCCGGCGGCCTTTTGCCCCGGCGGCTAAAGCCACGGTTAGAGAGTACAACTGTCCGCCTTCGCGGACTAGGAATTGGACCGAATGTCCACTCCGAGTGTCCGAAGGGACACATGTGTATTCTCTAGGCGCGGTTTCAACCGCCAGCCATGCAACCGCTGCCTTTTGGGGGCTTTCGAGACAATCAAATACTGCTAGACCTGTGCATGCCGTCGGGATGCTGCGATGGCTTCATCGCTGGCAGCAGCTTCGTCCGCGAGATCTGTCGTAACGACAGGAATGCGGGAGTCGTAAGGAACCGTAAGCGGTCCGGCCGGCTCCGTTGTGACAAGCTGGGTGCCGGCGGGGTTTGCCGGCAGTAATCCGCCGTTCGCCAGGGTGGCGTCCCGCGGGACAACCGGCTCACTGACTATTGTTGGGCCGTCTGCCGTATCGACGACGGTGTTTGTGTAAGCGGGTCCATTTACGGCGTAATCCTGTAAGGCAGCGTCGTTCGCCCATGCTTGCTGGATTGGAACTCCGGCTGCAAGGCCCTCGGTGTCGATACCGGCAGCGTTGTACTTGAGAAGAAGCTGGTGGATCTCGTCGTACCGAGTCGTTTCAACTTCAACCGAGATCAGATAGTCGCCTTCCCTTAATCGATCGGCAACGCGCTCTGCTGCTTGCTCAGGCATGCCCATATCGCGCAGGTAGCCCGTAACGCCGCCTACAGCCGCGCCTGCGGCTGTTGTGGCCACGGCTGCGCCGATTGCTGCTGCGAGCGCTCCACCGCCCAGTATGAGGCCAACGCCCGGAACCATCAGAGCTGCGGCGGCAGCGAGAAGGCCGGTCACCAGGCCAACTCCCGTTCCAACCGCAGCTCCTGCCGCCGCGTCCTCAGGGGTAGTGGTGGTGATGCCCTGCTTGCCTACGGTTTCGACATTGTCCGGGGTATCGACTGTGCTGGTTGGAGTAATCGTTGACGACAACGCTGCCGGAGGAATCGCCTCAGGGCGCGAAACGTAAGTCGCGACGGGTTCATCGAGAGAATTGACATCTGTTTCGGAAATACGGGTGTAGACATTGCGGACGCGTTCGGATTCGAGCTGCTCGGCGGGCCGCCTTGCGATAATACCGATGTGGTCTGCAGGTATGCCGTGGTCGACCAGCGCGCCGATAGCGCGCTCAGAATCGGAAACTGTCTGAAATAGTGCGTAGAGTGTTTGGGTAGCCATGGGTAGTATCCTCCGTGATTGTGGAGTTATTACCCGCTTGCTTGGAGTGTATAAACGTGGGGGTGAAAAGGAGCCGGCCGCGCCATCTTCAGGTACGGCCGGATGATAAAGTCTAGCGCTCGGAGATCGGCGTAACCTTGAGGTCGCGCGGTCCGGTGTAGATGGCGCGAGGCCGGATGAGACGGTTGTTCTTCAACTGTTCCAGCACATGCGCGGTCCATCCTGATACGCGGGAGACGGCGAATACCGGTGTGAAAAGGTCCGTGGGGATCCCGAGCACATGGTAAACGGATGCCGAGAAGAAGTCGACATTCGCCTTGAGCGTCGTTTTACCCTTGGCAAGCAAAGCTTTGTCGGCTGCTTCTTGCACACGTTCGCTGATCTCGTACCACTTGGAATCGCCGGTCGCCTCGGCAAGCTTCTCGGACATGAGTCTGAGGGAAACTGCGCGAGGATCGAGCGTGCGGTAAACGCGGTGGCCAATGCCGGGGACCTTCTTGCCGGAAGCAAGCATATCGGTGACGACCTGCTCTGCGCGGTCTGGCGTGCCGATCTCAGCGAGCAGGTGCATGACATTGACGTTTGCGCCGCCGTGCAGGGCTCCCGAAAGCGTACCGACAGCGCTGGTGATTGCGCTGTACATATCGGCAAGAGTAGCCACCGTGACGCGAGCTGAGAACGTGGATGCGTTTAATTCATGGTCGGCATGCAGGATCAAGGCGACGTCCAGAGCGCGTGTCGCTGTCTCGTCCGGTTCCTTGCCGGTCAATGTGTAAAGGAAGTTCGCGGCCGTGGAAAGACCCGCTTTTGGAGCAATCGGCTCGCGGCCGTTGCGGATCTGTTCGAATGCCGTAATGAGCGTTCCAAGCTGGGCGACCAGGCGAATTGCCTTACGTTGATTGGCTTCGATTGATTCGTCGCCTGTGTCGGAATCGTAGATGCCGAGCAGGGAAACTCCGGATCGCAGCACATCCATTGCCAGCGCATCCTTGGGGAGCGATCGCAAAATGTCGATTACGCCGGCCGGCAACGCCCGGTTCGCATCGAGCTGCGCATTCAGCGCTTCGAGTTCCGCCTTGTTCGGCAGTCGCAGGTTCCAGAGGAGGAAGACTACCTCCTCGAAGGTCGCGTTTTCCGCGAGGTCATGTATATCGTATCCGGCATAAATGAGTTTGCCTTCGGCGCCATTGACATCGCAGATGGCGGAAGTGCCGGCGATAACATCCTCTAGACCTTCTTTGAACTGCTTATCATCTTCCATATTGGGAATGAGCCTTCCTCGCTAGTGTTTGGTTGCGGACTGCCGCCCGAGGCGTGTGGGCGCTCTGGGGTGCGAATACCGAGAACGGTATATTTTACCCACTTTGCAGATAGGGAGTCAAACCGGAAACCGGCTGCCTATGGCGATTCTTGTCGCGCTGCAGTGGGGCTTTGCGATTAGAAACGTCTCGTGCGATTGCTCTGCCTGAACCTGATCGAGTGGGGCGCTATGCCCGTCGTTATCGCTTGTCTCTGCCGGAGATGCTTCGTCCCAGCTGCCGGCCAAATAGATTTTCGTTCCACAATGTTCGCATGGACCGAGCATGGCGCGGCGGCCGTTGCTCATCAGCGTCCGTGTTGGGTTGATCATTTGTCGCTTTGCGCGGCATCGCACGCAATATCCTAACACGGCAGCTCCTTTGTAGAGGAAATCGGCTGACTGAAACGTAATATCTATATGGTTTAAGCGTTACTCCGGCGGCCGCAGCCCGCACAGCGGCGAGATTATATCATGCCCGGAATCGCCGTGTCAACGGAGAATGCAACCTTCCCGATTTGGTGATTCGATCTGCAAAGCGCACATCACAATTTTAAAGCGTTTGCTTGCCCGGTGATTAATTGAATGAGCGGACGAACATCCTGTACGGCTGGTGCGTCATAGGGAAGAGAGTACGATTGTACAGGAGAGAATGTTCATGAAACCTCGGCGCGCGCAGCTGCTGGCCTCTGCCCTGATTGGCCCCGGCATAGTTCTTGGTATTGCGGTGGGAGTGCGGCCGCTTACGGCTGCAGGACCAAATCAGCCTGTGGATCCGGCCACTCTCGCAAGCAGTAAGGCGCTGTTCTCGGAGAAGTGTTCGGCGTGTCATAACCTTCCCGATCCCGTAGAGAAAGCCTATACACGTCGTGAGTGGGACCGGACAGTCAACAAGATGCTGACGAAATACGGCGCCTCCGATTCTATCTCCCCGGCGGAAGCGACGCAGATCGTAAACTATCTTGCCACATTTGCCCCGAAGGGCGGCAATTCCAACAAGCCCGTTGACCGATGGGCAACGGATGCCATAGATGTTTGGCCGATCGATCCGTCCCAAACCGCCGTCACTAATTTCGAATCGCCTGCACAGCTGTCGCGTCTCAAGCCAATCTCAGCCGGTGAGAAAGGCGCTTCGGGAGCATGGACGATCATGCCGGCGGAAGCCACAGCCAACGGCAACGTCGGCCGTATTACGGCGAAGGCACTTCCGGCCGGTCGCTTCTCTCTCTTGATTGACCCTAAGATTAACGCCCACGATATCGACGTTGCCGTACGATTCAGACTGGAATCGGGTAAGACGAGCCCCAATGTGGGTATTGCATTCGGCGTAAAGAACGCCGGCTCATATCAGGTCGTTCGCTATGACGGGGCGCGGGATCAAGTTTCAGTGATGCAGATGCAGGAACCCGTGCATCAAACGCTGCAAAAGATCGACGTGGCGACAGGACAGGATGTCCTTGCCGCTCCGGGAATTGCTCCGGCAACAGTTGCGAACGTTGCCGCGCCGAAGCTGCCAGGCGAGTGGCACACACTCAGGCTTCTCGTCCACGGCACGACTGTGCGCGCATGGGTGGATAGGACGAAGCGCATCTCTTTAGACGATGCCTCTTATGCCGGTGGGCAGGTCGGGCTCTGGAGCCAGGGCGACACATCAGCCTCATTCGATGATTGGACCATCGACGTTTATGATCGGCCGAATGCCGTAGATACACAGTAATATATTTCCGCGACCCTAATAGGGCGTGTTTTCAACCGTTATGCCATCAATCGCCGAAACTCTGCCGAATGGACCGGCAACTCTGACTACCGACCTGCGCAAGGACAAGATCAAACTCACTTACGCAGGTCAGACCGTGCTTTCCGCTACCCTGCGGCTATGCCGAGGAGAAGACCGTATGGCGCTCCGCGAGGGTGGGGCGCGCCTGATCGCCGTGTCTAAGTACGACGGCTGGGATCATGTTGTACAGGTTGTGCGCGTGGCCGCTGTGGCCATGCAGCCGGGCGACCGTCTGCATCTCAAGGGAACAGTAACGAGCGCCTACTCTCCGCAGCCCGGCGAGGAAGCGCAGCCGCTGTCTCGAACCGGTTCATCTGTTTCGTGTCCGACTTGCGATTTTGTCTTGAGCATGGGACCTTCAGATGCGCTTGAGTGGGTAGAGGGTATCAAAACCACATTCGAAGGTGAATCCGAGGAGTTTACGATCACGTTCCGGCCGCATGCATCGCGAGGAGTAAGTTAGCGCCGCCGTTTCAGCAAATCACGTCCGCGGCGATCGATTTGCCCTTCCGGCCGTTTTGGGGCTGCAGCCGACGGTGTTATTGGTTTAGAGGCGGATCTCTGCCGTAGAGCTTCGAATGCAATTGTGGCGGTTGCGGCTGCGGCGTCGAGTGCGATCTCCGTTTCGCGGCCGTAGGGGATCTTTACGATCCTATCCGCGCCGGCCATGAACGATCGTGTTATTCCGCGTTTTTCACCGCCGATGAGCAGAAACATATTGCCTGTAAAGTCACAGGAGTACATGGGGACAGCGCCGGCAGAATCGGCGGCGCAGGCGACGGCATAGCCGTGCGATCGGAAAAACTCAGCCGCATCAGATGCTGATTCGAAAACCGCCGTCGGCATATACTCGCTTGCGCCGGCGGACGCCCGAGCCACGACGCCCGCAGCAGACATCCAATTTCGTGGAGGCAGGGCGAGCCCGTCAATGCCGGCCGCATACAGTGAACGTACGCATGATCCGAAGTTATACGGATCTTCCAGACCGTCCAGCATAACGACGATTGAGGTTTCCTTCCCAACCAGCGATTCGCGGTCCAGAAAGCGCCTTGCGCCGACCTGGGCGACGATGCCTCCATGGGTGCGTCCTGTGGCAAGCGCCTGAATCTCGTCCTCGGAAACGACTTTCACGGTGACACCGGCCTCACGGGCCAGCGAGGCAGTCATGCGGGCCGGATGGTCAAGCTTGCCGCCGCGTATATAAACAGCCTTGACTTCCCGGCTGGAAGCGTCTATTGTAGCTCTAACAGCCAGGTGCCCTTCAATGACGGCATCGGCCTGCCCGGCAGAATTCGAAGCGGCGGATAGGTCGTCGTCTCCGGGAGCATCGGTCAAAATATTTTCCATAGTTGGTAGGAGTGTACCGCAGTGGCCAAGCCGCCGAGATCCCCCAAGCTGCATCGGTCCTCGGCCCGCATGCGCTGGGCTATTGCCATTCTTCTTATCGCGGCCGTTATATTGGGTGTCAGCGCCTTTCGCAATGGCCTGGTAGGTGGCGTGAAACCCGAGCGCGGCGTTGGGATATCCGTGACTGGCCGGCCGAATATCTACCGGCTGCGCCTGGATCATTTACCTCCTCCATTTGCGACTCACTCCGCAGCGAATCCGCCGATAGTCGGTTCCCGGCCCGCAGATGTTCACCTGCGCGTTCCCAAGGGCTTTTCCGTGGCAGCATGGGCGATAGGGCTGGACGGTCCGCGCACAATGTCCCTGGCGCCAAACGGCGATGTCTTTGTAGCGGAGAGCGGGCCGGGCAAAATCACAGTGCTGCGTTCAGGATCAAATGGGGCAGTGAGTAAATCGGTATTTGCTCAGGGACTGAACCGGCCCTTCGGAATGGCGTTTTACCCCATGGGCTCCGATCCGAAGTGGGTGTACATCGCAAATACGAACTCAGTCATTCGATATCCGTACAAGCCGGGGGATCTGAGCGCATCAGGCAGAGCGGAGAAGGTCGTGCCGGACTTGCCTGCCGGCGGATACAACAACCACTGGACGCGCCGGCTTCTGTTCAGTCCTGATGGGAAAAAACTCTATATCAGTGTCGGATCTGCCGGTAATGTTGACGAGGAAGAACCTCATCGCGCGGCAATACTCGAATGCAATCCCGACGGCGCCGATTTGCGCGTTTACGCATCGGGATTGCGAAACCCCGTAGGATTGGCCTGGGGGCCTGTAGATCATCGCCTGTGGACTGCCGTAAACGAGCGAGACGGACTCGGAGACGATCTCGTTCCCGATTTTGCCACCTCTGTTCAGCCGGGCGGCTTCTATGGATGGCCATATTATTATATGGGACGTAACCACGATCCACGAATGCCGGAACGCCCTGATCTGGCGGCAAAGACACTGGTTCCTGATGTTCCCTTTGAGGCTCATAGCGCTGCCGTGTCAATTGCATTCTACAGAGGCAAGCAGTTTCCGCACAGCTACTACAATGACGCCTTCGTGGGCATGCACGGCTCGTGGAACCGCGCGCATAGAACGGGATACAAAGTCGTTCGCCTGCTCATGCGCACCGACGGAACGGCGACCGGCGAGTACGAGGACTTCGTGTGGGGATGGGCTGTGCCGGGCAGGGGAGTGTGGGGGCGCCCCGTGGATGTGCTGGTGGCCCCAGACGGCGCGCTTCTTGTCAGCGATGACGGTTCCGGAACGATATGGCGCGTATCGTATGCGCGGGATTATGGCCGTGGGGCAGGCGAGTGAGCATAATCGTTGACATGCCGGAAGGGCGTATGCTAGACTAACTGCCATGACCCTCGATATTGATCAACAGCTCGAGCGGATTGCCCGGGGCACATCGGAGATCGTCCCGCTGGCAGAGCTGAAGACCAAACTTCAGCGCTCTATCCGTGACGGGAAGCCTCTCCAGATAAAACTTGGCCTCGATCCTACCGCGCCCAACATTCACCTTGGTCACGCCATCGTTCTTCGGAAACTACGTTTGTTCCAGGACCTTGGCCACCAGGTAACAGTCATCATCGGCGACTTTACGGCTATGATCGGCGACCCTACGGGCCGCTCGGAAGCCCGCAAGCAGCTGACGCCTGAAGAAGTGGCTGTTAATGCGAAAACGTACGCCGACCAGTATTGCAAAATTCTGGACGCCGACCGTACTCGTGTTGTGTTCAACAGCGAATGGCTTGGCAAACTCAAGCTCAACGACATCGTTAATCTGCTGGCGAAGACCACGGTTGCGCGAATCCTTGAGCGCGATGACTTCGACAATCGCTTCAAGGGCGGCATTCCGATCCACACGCATGAACTGCTGTATCCCATTTGCCAGGCCTACGATTCGGTAGAACTGCGCAGCGATGTGGAGCTCGGCGGCACGGAACAGCGCTTCAATATAATGATGGGGCGAGATCTGCAGCGCGAGTTCGGTATTGAACCGCAGGTCGCTTTATTCATGCCGCTGCTGGTCGGTCTTGACGGTGTCGACAAGATGTCCAAGTCCAAGGGCAACGACATCGGGATCGATGAGAAGCCTTCGGACATGTTCGGCAAGGTCTTGAGTATCAGTGACGAGATGATGCCAACGTTTTACGAACTCTGTACCGAGGTGCCGCTTGAGGAAGTCGCTATCCTGACCGATGGCGAAAAGACACATCCCATGCAGGCCAAGCGGCGTCTGGCACGAGAGATCGTTACCATTTACCATGGCGCGGAAGCAGCCCACGAAGCGGAGGACGAATTCAATCGTGTTCACACTTCTCGCAGTGGACATCTCGAAGTGCCAGCGGACACGCCGGACTTCGTGATCGCTGCCGATCTGGTGACTGAGGACGGCTCCGTTCGCGTCCTGTCCATCGTATCGGCGGTTGGCTTTGCCAAGACGAACTCGGAAGCGAAGCGACTAATACAGGAAGGCGGCGTGTCGATCGACGGAAACAAGGCCGGCGGGGTAGGCGACACGATTGTCGTTACTCCTGGTATGATCCTCAAAGTAGGAAAGAATCGGTTTGCACGTCTTTTTCCGCCGCAGTGATAGCAGGTCGGACTATGAGCCAAAACATAACAACGGGTGACGGCGAACGCTCCGGCACGGAGATCGCGCCGCCAATCCCGGAAAACATTACAGGCGGCATTGCGCTCGATAACGCAGCCGACGGCGCGACAGAGCCGCATGAGCCGGCCGATCCAGTGTTGTTCGAGTTGGAGATGAACCCGCATATCGACGCGCTTTACCGAAACGCTCTGCGTCTCACCGGAAACGCGAATGACGCGGAGGATCTTCTCCAGGACACATATCTACGCGCATATCGTTTCTTTCATCAGTATCATCCGGGAACCAACGCCAAGGCATGGCTGTTCCGGATAATGAATACAGTTTTCCTGAACGAGTACCGCCGTAAGGCTCGTCAGGGAGAACAGATTTCGTATGAAGGTCTTGAAGACTTTTATCTTTATAACCGCCTGAGCGAGGACAGCGGAGCTCTGGATCACCCTGAGCTTGAGAACCCTCAGAAGGCGGTAATGGAGAAGCTCGATCGGGAGATGATCGAGCGAGCCATCCAGGCTTTGCCGCGCGAGTTCCGTGACACGGTGGCACTGGCGACACTGGAAGAAATGTCATATCAGGAAATCGCTGACTCGCTCGACATTCCGGTAGGGACTGTCAGATCGCGTCTGTCGCGCGGACGCAAGCTGTTGCAGAAAGCGCTCTGGTCTTATCTCAATGGAGAAGAAACACGTGGATGATGACATGTTGCGCAAGGCTGAGCAGATGGGCGTAGACTTCTACGACTGCGAAGAAGCCATGAAGCGGCTGAATGAGTATCTGGACCATCAGCTGACTGAGGAAGAGCGCACTGTAGTAGTTAAGCACCTTGAGATTTGCAAGCCGTGCCTGAGCCGTTTTTCTTTTGAAGAGACGCTGCTGGTTTCGATTCGCACGAAGCTCTGTAAGATCAGCGCTCCGCAGCAGTTAAAGGATCGCCTGAAGGGGATCTTGAAGGCGCAATGCCGCGAAGAAACCGCTCCCAGCCAAGAACGGCGGGGCTGACCTGAGGGAAGTTGCCTGTGCGCGCAGCCGGGCAACTTCTTAGATGTTAGCGAAGCCCCTTTGGTTGGGCGATTTTGAAATAGAGAAGGGCTCGGGAGACAAATCTCCCGAGCCCTTCTCTGCTATAAGCTAGCTGTCTGCAAACGGATCGTCCAGGTCGTCCTCATGTCCGTATCCACCGTCACTCGGGGGAGGAGCAGAGGGGCGTCTGGCCTGGAAGGCCGGGGCTGCGGTGCGCGCGGGCTGTGCTTCCGCGAAATCATCGCCGCCATAGCGTCCGGCGGGCTGGTCTCCATAACGGGGAGCAGGTCCACCTTCACCGTTCTCTTTCGGCCGGTCCAGCGATTTAAGCTGATCCACGACAACTTCGGTATCCCGGCGTCGCTGGCCTTCCTGAGTGACATACTCGCGAACCTGCAGCCGGCCTTCGATAGCCACGAGCCGGCCTTTGCCCAGGTAGTTCGCAGCATATTCAGCTGACTGCCGCCAGGCGACAATCGAGATGAAATCAGCCTGCTTCTCTTGTCCGTTCTGTCGCGCTTCCGACGACATCGGTCTGTTAACCGCAAGGCGAAATTGGGTAACTGCGATGCCGCTGGGGGTGTACTTGAGTTCCGGGTCGCTGGCGAGCCGGCCGATAAGTATTACGCGATTCAGGTCCATCTCTCTAAGCTCCTTTGTCTAATCACATTAAACCAGGTCAGTATCTACTGTCTGAAGCTTGGCCGATTTGCATATAAGCAATTAGGCTTCGGCGGTGACTGCGGTTCCCTCGGGGGCAGCTTCTGCGTCGGCAGGAGCCTGGGTCTCCGCTTCCGGCGCTGTTTCAGCTTCCGCTGTCACTACGGGTGCCTCGGTCTGCGCGACAGGGGCTTCTGTCACAACCGGGGCAGGGGCTGCTGCAGGAGCAGCTGCCGCAACTGGAGCGGGCGCGGCGGCGGCTGCCGCATCGTCACGCTTCACAATCATGTATCGGATCTGGTCTTCGCTGATCTGGAACTGGCGGCGCAGTTCCGTCTCGGTGCGAGCTTCGCCGCTGAACTCCATGATGATATACAGGCCTTCGGTATAACCCGCGACCTCGTATGCCAGCTTCCGGCGCTCCCAGCGGTCGCTCTTCTCGACCGTGCCGCCGGTGTTCAAAACAACCTGGCGGTACTTGTTAATTGTCGTGTCCACCTGTTCGTCGGTGGCATCGGGACGGAGGATGTAAACAGCCTCGTATTGTCGTGTAATGGCGATGGATGGCAAGTAATCTGCTTCCTCTCTGTGGACGTTAATTTCGGCCCGACCCCTTCGCCTGGGGATGTGGGCAGAGAGACACCGCCCCACAGTGGGCGGCGTTTATTCCCGCTATTATAGCACGGCAGAGCTCAATAATCAACTCACAGAGGCCGTTGCAGCGCTCAAATCGAGAAATTGGCCGGTGGTAAAACATGCCATAAGAGGCTTGTTTTACCACCGGACCTAATCTAATCCAGCTCGTAAACACTGCCGAACTTATTGCGCAGATAGGCAAGATACGGCTGAGCGTCAATACCGCGGCCAGTTGCCTGCTGCAGCAGCTCCTTGGGCGGATACTTGCGGCCATACCCGTGAATGTTGGTCCGAAGCCACTGCAGTAGCGGCCCAAATTCGCCGGCGCGAATTTGATCCGGTATATTGCCGCCGAGATCTTCATTGGCCTTCTCGTAAAGCTGAACGGATACCACATTCCCAATGGTGTACGTCGGGAAGTAACCGATCATGCCTCCCGACCAGTGGACATCCTGCAGAATACCGGCGGAGTTCGTGGGCGGCGTAAGGCCAAGGTATTCCTGCATCTTGGCATTCCATGCTTCGGGGGCGTCTTTTACGCTCAGGCGGCCTTCCAGCAGCTCGATTTCGATCTCAAACCGGAGCAGTATGTGAAGGTTATACGTAACCTCATCGGCCTCTACCCTGATAAGGGTCGGTTCGACTTTATTGATTGCGCGATAGAAATCCGGCAAGGCAACATCGTCGAGCACGCCGGGGAAGGCGCTCAGCAAATCCGGGTAGAATCGCTCCCAGAACGGCATGCTTCGCCCGACGAGATTTTCCCAGAGACGCGACTGGCTCTCATGGATGCCGAGGGAAGTTCCTCCGAACAGAATGTTGCCGTCGAACTCGGCCTTTACGCCCTGTTCATAGAGCGCATGTCCCGTTTCATGCATCGTTCCGAAGAGGGCGGGGGACAGGAAGTTTCGCTCAAAGCGGGTCGTAATGCGGACGTCGCCGTGAGATATCGTCGTACAGAATGGGTGCACCGCGCGATCCTGGCGGCCGCGCGTGAAATCGAACCCGAATTTGCGGATTACGCCTTCGCCAAATGCGAGCTGTGCGCTTTCGTCGAAATCCCGGCGAAGGGGAGAGGCGTCTACGGCTTTACCCCGTTCGGTAATCGCCCGGACGAGCGACACCAATTCAGGCTTAAGGGTCTCGAATACTTTACGAACACTGTCGGCCGTAGCTCCTTGCTCGTACTGATCCACGAGGGCATCGTATCGTTCACCGCCATGTCCAAGGTAATCGGCAAGTCTTCGAGCTAGATCGACGTTCTTTTCCAGCCATGGAGCGAAGTGCGCGAAATCATTGTTGGCGCGGGCTTTGACCCATTCTTCGTGAGCCAGTGCGGAGGTGGAGGCGATTTCGGATACAAGTTCCGTCGGGACCTTGGTTGCAAGTTCGAAATCTCGCCGGGCGACACGCAAGTACGCGGCATCGTCGCTATGAGGCGATAGATCCACCGATTCCCGTTCCGCGGCAGTGAGAAGACGCTCCGTCTCCGGCGCTGTAAGCCATTCGTGCTTCAGCCGGCTGAGCAGGGCCATTTGCTCAGCGCGGCCACTGGCGCCTCCGGTGGGCATATAACATTGCTGATCCCATCCGATTAAGGAATCGACTGAACCGAGTACCACGTTATCGTGAAGGCGGGATTTTAAGTCATTTAGCGACGTCAAGGCGATCTGTCCTTTCTTGATCTGCGCTGTCGAATATACTCCTACGACGGCCATATGGCGTCCTCCTGCACAAATCGCATGAAATTGTAGGATATGACAATATGGTTGTTGATTGCGTTCCGTGCTAAAATGACTTGTTGATGGTCACTGAGAGCGGAGTGAGGTACTGACGGTGCTGAAATGGTCGAGGGTGCGACTCTATTTGTCGATCCTAACTTGTGAAGGACTGTTCGCGACGATGCGTGAACGGATTCAGGTCGCCCGTGAAGGGCGGGACGCCGGTGACGAGGCGCGGCAGCGTTTGCCGTTCCCTGAGTCAGCTCCGCGCGATCCCGATTTTTACGACTACTGCGGCGCGGTGCACGTCCACTCGACGTACAGCGACGGCGCGGGCACGGTAAAGCAGGTGGCGGAAGCTGCCAACGAAGCAGGACTCGACTTCGTCATACTAAACGACCATGCCACGCTCCAGCCCAGGACCGATGGTCAGGACGGCTGGCACGGACGCACGCTCGTGATGGTCGGCACGGAAGTCGGCACCGATGCCGGACACCTGCTCGTGCTGGATGTCCCCGATAGTTTTTTGCCGTCATCCGGCAGCGCAACCAATGACCAGCAGCGCATCCTTGAGTCCGGCGGCATCGGGTTTATCGCCTTGCCCTGCGACTTAAAGGATCACTGGCGTGATTTCAGCGCGCGTCTTCCTGGGATCGGCCTTGAAGTTTTCAACCTCAGCGCAATTGCACGCACCAAGATCAATCTGCCGGCTCTCGCGATGATCTGGCGACGTTACAACGGAAAGAAGCCGGAGCGCGCTTTCCATCTCGTTTCAGCCAGACCGACAGCCGAATTGCGCTTGTGGGATTCCATGATGCAGCCGGCGCGTGTGGGCGAACCGTATGAGCCGGTGGTGGCGATCGGTTCCCTCGATGCCCATGCCGTTATGAAGTTCGCCGGGCGTTCATACCCGTTCCCGACATACCATGAGGTATTCCGCACGCTGCGGACGCATGTGCTTCTTGATCATGCCCTGAAGGGCGTAATGGGCACGAAGGCCGGAGCCGACCATTCGGGACCGGACCAGAAGAGCGTTCACTCCGCGATTCGCTCAGGCCATTGCTATATCGCTTACGACAATTACGGCGATTCCACAGGCTTTGTATTCAAAGCCGTAGCAGGTGATGACAAGCGCTTCCTGATGGGCGATTCCCTGGAGATCACTCCCGGCGAATCTCCGATTCGCCTGATTGCCACTGCTCCGCGTTCTCGTTCGTTTGTGCGACTCTACCGGGACGGTAAGCTCATTGCAACGGCTCGTGGAGGCCGGCTCGAACACACGGTTACTCAGCCTGGCGCTTACAGGGTTGAGGTTTTCGTTTACCGCAGGCGCATCGGAAGTCTGTGCCTGGGATCGAAGCCGTGGATCTTCAGTAATCCGATCTATTTGCAGCCCTGTAACTTAAACGCTTCCCTCGCTGGGGAAGCCAAGGACACATCACGGCGCTACCATACTTCGTGATGTCCGGATGGCCGATTTGTTGCGCCGAGTAAAGGATGAATCCTGCTCGGCGCAACCATGATCAGCGCGTAAAGATCGCACTATTTTCCTCCACTCCATCTTCGCAGGAGTTGTAAGATTAAATCTCCATTGCTGAAACAGGCCGAAACGGACCGCAAATCGCAATTTGCAGGCCTTTTGCTTCCCTGGTTTGCTGCTGCCCGGCGAGATCTGCCGTGGCGGCGGCGCGATCATGACCCCTATGCCGTCTGGATCTCTGAAATCATGCTTCAGCAGACGACTGTGGCCGCTGTCATTCCGTTCTATGAACGCTGGATGGAAACCTTTCCGACTGTTGAGGCGCTTGCGTCAGCCGATATAGAGGACGTTCTGCGCAATTGGGCGGGACTTGGCTACTATGCGCGCGCCAGAAATCTCCACAAGTCGGCAAATCAGATCGTTGCGGATTACGGCGGCCAGCTTCCCGCAGACATTGAGGAGCTTCGCAAGCTGCCCGGAATCGGCCGCTATACGGCAGGCGCAATCGCATCGATCGCATTCAATTCGCGTGAGCCTCTTGTCGATGCCAATGTGGCGCGAGTCCTCTCGCGAGTCTTCGGATTCACAGAAGATCTCAAGTCGTCCCGTTCCGCCGAGGACAGACTCTGGGCCCTTGCCGGCGATCTCGTTCCGGAAGGCGATGCGTCGAATTTTAACCAGGCCATGATGGAACTGGGCGCATTGGTATGTTCTGCGGCCGCGCCCCGGTGCGGGCACTGTCCCGTTCAGGAGATATGTTTCGCATATGCCACCGGCGATCCAACGGCTTACCCCGTCAATTCCACGGCAAAGCGCTGGCTGGAAATCGATGATGTCGCCGTTGCTGTTGCCGATGCATCCGGACGGCTGTTGGTAGTCCGCCGTCCACTGGACGCTCCGTTGTGGGGCGGGCTGTGGGAGCTTCCCAGGGTGACCCGTCAGGCGGATGAAAGCATTTTGGACGCTGCGGCGCGCGCCGCAGCGATCGTTGGAGTAGAGGCCCCGTCGTTTTCGCAGTTCGGAGCGGTGAAGCATGTTGTCGCCAATCGCAAGGTTACGCTGCAGGGATTCCGGGCCGATTCCGCCTCAATAAAGCAAAATTTGCCGTCGCCAGGACATCATCCTGCAGATGGTGTTTCCGTATCAGGAAACGCCATACGAGTTGGTAAGAAGAAACCCAAATACGAATCGACATTGCCGTCAGATGCCGTAACGAAGTGGATTGATGCGGGCCAACCCGGCGAACTGCCAATGGCAACGCCACAGGTGCGTCTTCTTGCCCTCTGGAACGAAGACCTGGGGCAGGGGCGGCTGGATCTATAGTTTTATGAACCTTGATATCGCCATTGCCATCATATTTCATCCGTCGGAAAACCTCATTTTGATCGCCAAGCGGTTTCCAAAGGCGCACCAGGGAGATCGTTGGGAATTTCCAGGCGGCAAGTGTGAAAGCGGCGAGTCGCCGGAAGCTGCCGCGATTCGCGAGTGCGTCGAAGAAGTCGGTCTTGCGGTGACGGCAATCGACCGCTGGCCTGAAATCGCTCACGACTATTCGGATCGGATAGTCCGGCTGTATCCTATCGTGTGCCGAGCGCTGACTCATAACGCTCGGGCGATAGAGTGTGCCGAAGTTGCTTGGGTGGAACCTTGCCATCTCACTCGTTACGAGTTCCCGGCGGCGAATGCTGAGCTGATTTCCCGACTCACGCGGGAGTCGCGATAGAGTCAACGAAACACACATTTCACGTTGCAGAAACGCTCTGATTCACGTTTACCAACCGCAAATGTGTCGATTGCGGGTAATTTGTCTACCATTAGGCATTCCTCGTATCGAATAGGTATCTAGGAAGCCATAGCGGATGTCATAATGGGAGACAATATGGCTAAGTCACCTTACAAGATCCCTGCAGGAGCCGGATATAAAGAAGCGGCAAACTATGCGCTTCGAGTTCAGGCTGCAGAATTACTACACAACCTCTCCGGAACTGTCGACGGGGACGTCGAGGCGTTGCATGATATGCGTGTCGCCTCCAGGCGTATGCGCGCAGCGATGTCCGTATTTGCCGAAGCTTACCCTGCAAAGAAATTCCGCCCGATAGAGAAGCAAGTAGCAGAAGTCACGGACGCCCTGGGCGCAGTGCGCGATGCCGACGTCCTCCTTGAATACCTGGATGAGGCGTTGAAGACGCTTCCTGAAGCAGCAAAGGTTGGGGTAAACGCCCTGGCAGAATCGCTGCGCTCTGACCGGGAGCGGGATCGGCTTGTGCTTATCCGCGATCTGGAACGGCTGCAGAAGAGCAAGTTCCAGGCGGCGACCGAAGATCTGGTAGGCGGGCCGATCGAGGCGAAGGAGGAAGAAACGAATGGCTAAGGCATTGCCGCTGTTTGCGGTTAACCCGGAAGGCTCTCTCGCCGAAAATGCGCCTCTCATGCTGCATTTACGCCTGGAAGAACTCTATCATTTCGCCCCGTATATTTCTGATCCCGCAAATGTGGAAGAATTGCATAACATGCGGATCGCCGCCAAGCGTCTACGCTATACTCTGGAGGTCTTCGCCTCCTGCTTCAGCAATGGCGGCTATAATGCGATTTACGGACCTGCAAAGGAAATTCAGGAGCGGATCGGTGAAATTCACGACTGTGACGTTCGCGTTCCGCTGATCCAGGATTTTCTTGAGCGGCACGCTTCCGGAAAACCCGAAATACGCCTTGGACTCGAAGAACTCGAAGCCACGGAAAGTTCACGCAGACAGAAACTGTACGAAGATTTTCTGGTGTTTTGGAAGGAGCTCAACGGCGCTGATTACCGCAAGCGATTCTTGAGCTTCCTTGCTTCGGCTGAATAGGAGGTACCAGCAGTGACCGACGCAAACATATCAAAGCGCAACGGCCTCTCCGGCACATTAACGGATGAGGCAACCCTCAATATCCCTGCGGCTGAGCAGTCGCAACCGGAAGATCATGCGGAATCAGGCACTCCGGTAAACGAACTTGAACAAATACCCAGGCTTGGTCCGGTTCGGCGTAAAGCTCTTGCAGATGCCGGCATAAGTACGATTGCACAGCTTCGAACTCTGCCGTTCGAAGATCTGGCGGCGATTAAGTATGTCGGAGCCGGCAACGCTCGTCTGATCTGGACATGGCTGGACAGCATTAAGGAACCTGAAGCCGATGTGGCCGTTCCCGATGTGGCTGCTCCTGTAGTGGCTGAAGACCAGCCTCCCGCGCCGCCTGAGCTTCTGATTGAGCCGGAGATTGTCATACCGCCTCTGCAGCTGACCGACGACCTGTTCAGCCCGGAGACAGCCATTGCCAACCAGACTGCCTATGATGATCTGGGGCAGATCGATGAAGCGATCGCCAGCCTGAAGGACGCAATTCCGAAGAAGGCGCGCAATCCACGCCTTAAGAAGCAGCTGCAAAAAGTTTCGGCGAGTATCTCTGAGGTTCCGGAAAACCTGGACCAACTATCGAATGCAGAACGCGCCGACGCAGCGAAAACCCTCGACCGCATTGCTAAAGTGCTCATGGCGGCAACGGAAGACGGCAAGTTGAGCGAGAAGAAACAGCAGGCGGTTGGGACCAAGCTTCGCAAGCTGCGGAAGCGTCTCGATAGCGTTATAGACGGGTAATCGGCAAGGATGAAGTTCGGCGTGTTCAGTGACGTGCACGGCAACTATACTGCCCTTGCACAGGTGTGGGATGAGCTCCGTGCGCTCGATTTGACCGGCCGGCAGATACTGAATGCGGGAGATTCGGTAGGATACGGCGCCGAGCCGGAACGGTGTGTGCGGTTTCTGCAGGAACATGGCAACATTATCTCGGTCCGCGGAAACTACGATCGAAATGTGGCAAGCTTTCCGAAAAAGCAGGAAGAATACCGAAAACGTTGGGGCAGATCGCGGCCCGAGAAGTATGAGGCGATAAAGCAGGACAGCGACGTCATCAGCGATTTGTCGCGGATGTGGCTTTCCGAGCTGCCGAAAGAAGTGCGATTGACGCTGCAGGGCGTTCGTATAGTGGTCTGCCACTATTCGCCTGGCAGCAAGGAAAGCCTCGGATCCTGGACGCCGCAATCCGCCTTTGCCGAGATCGCGGGAACAGCTGACGCCGACGTCGTTGTCTGCGGCCATACCCATACGCCATTTATAAAGACGGTGAATAATGTGCTGTTCCTGAATCCAGGGACAGTGGGCCGCATATCGCGTTACCGATGCACCTACGCGATTCTGGAGCTCGATACGGCGTCTGCGCCACGAGCGGAGCTCAGGAGAATCTGACTTTGACACAAATCATTGGCGCGATCGATATCGGCACCAACTCGACAAAGATGACCGTTGGATCGATTGATGAAGGCCGCGTTTCGGTTGTCTTCGAGGACAGCGAAGTCACAAGGCTTGGCGCCGGAGTCGATGCTAATAAAACCCTTCAGGATGACGCTGTAAAGCGAACAATCGATGCAGTCGTGCGATTTGCCGAAGCAGCCCGGAGCCGTGGCGCAGAGCGCGTTGTGGCGGCGGGAACGAGCGCATTGCGCGACGCGTCAAACGGCCCTGCGTTTATTGACGAAGTGAAGCGAAAGGCGGATGTCGATGTAGAGATTATATCGGGCAACCGCGAAGCTGAGCTTGCGTACTCGGCGATCGCTTCCGATCCTGATATCCCACACGGCGGAAGCATTCTTGTGTACGATATCGGCGGCGGCAGCACGGAGCTGATCGTAGGCGGCGAAGGTGGGGTGGAACGGTTTAAGAGCCTCGATATCGGAGCCGTTCGCCTTACGGAACGACACGTGAACTCCGATCCTCCTACCTCCGCAGAGATCGACGCCATCCGGACAAATGCCCGTGAAGCGCTCAAGTCATTCGATTTTGCATCCGATTCGAGAGTTGCAGGCATCGGCGGCACGGCCATCAACATTGCCGCTGTCGCCAACCCGCACCTCGGCAAGAAAGTTCATGGCGTAGTCGTATCTCGCGATGAGCTGGCCACGGCTATCGGCCGGTTTGCGTCCTGTTCGCTCGAAGACCGCCGCAAGATCAAAGGTCTTGAGCCTGAACGCGCCGATGTCATTACGGCAGGCGCGCTGATCCTCGACGAATTGCTGGAGGCTGCCGGCGCGGATCGATTTGTTGTCAGTGTCCGCGGTATGCGGTTTGGCCTTATCGCGGCTGAGGCGGGAAAGCTGCGTTAGCTAAGTACTGGGGCGCATTGACTGTGCGACGGCGGAGTTGGGCGAGTCGCTTTAGCTGATGTGCTACACTAACTTCAAATATATGGGTATTTTTGCTGCTCTCGATATCGGAACCAACTCAATTCGCCTTGCGGTTGTAGAACCCAAGGACAATTTGACCTGGAATGTGCTCGCCAATCAGAAGCAAGTGGTCCGGCTTGGCGACGGCGAATTTACGCGCGCTCCGAAAGCTCCCGGCGCTGCAGCCGACGAAAAACATGAACTGACGAGCGAGGCTATCGACCGCGCAGCGCTCGTCTGCGCCCGTTTCGCCGAGGTGGCGCGTGGTTTCGGCGCGACAGAGATTGTAGCGCTCGCAACTGCTGCCGTCCGTGAAGCGGAAAATCGCGAAGATTTCGTGGAGCGGGTGCGCGAACTTGCGGATCTGGATGTCCGTGTGATCTCCGGCCAGGAGGAAGCGCGCCTCATCTATCACGGTGTCGCGAGCGGCATCAACCTCAAGCCCGGCCAGCGCGCCCTCTTCATGGACATCGGCGGCGGATCGACGGAGTTGATCGTCGGCGACAGCGTCAATCATTACTTCCTGGACAGTCTCAAGCTCGGAGCAATCCGGCTGACGGCCGAGGTTCTCGGCGATGTCAGCAAGCCTGTGACGCCAGCGCAGTGGAACCTGCTGCAGACATATGTGCGCTCCGCGCTCGCTCCGGCGGCCCGATCCATTTCATCCATCGGTTTCAATCTTATGTACGGCAGCTCCGGAACGGCTCAGAATATCGCGGAGATCGTTGCCAACGCAAAGGCCCAGCCGGTTCCCACGTCGTTCCGTAACTACAGCCTGGATCTTGTGGATGTTCAGGCGGCCACAAGGCGGCTGTGCGCCATGAATGTGGAACAGCGCCGGCGTGTTCCGGGCATCAACCCCGAGCGCGCAGACATTATCATCGGCGGCTCCGCGATTTTGCAGACGGTTATGGAGACCGTGGGCGCGAATACGATTTATATCAGCGATCGTGGCGTTCGTGAAGGAATTGTCGTCGACAGGCTGCTGCGCGCCAGCGCAGGCGATACCGACACTACCGCCATTGCAGCCATGGGGGCTCGCCGCCGCTCAATCTACCAGTTGATGAAGTCTACGGGGGTGGATGATGTTCATGCCCGCCATATCGTCAAGCTGTCTTTGTCGTTATTTGACCAGTGGAAGAAACTGGGACTGCACGATTTCGACGCATCGCGTGAGCTTCTGGAGTATGCTGCGCTTCTGCATGACTGCGGTTTCTTTATCTCTCATACGGACCATCAGCTGCACTCTTACTACATCATCCGGCATTCGGAACTACTGGGGTTCAATGACCGGGAAGTCGAAATAATCGCCTGTCTGGCGCTGTATCATCGCAAGGCGCTTCCACGGCCAAAGCAAGAGGTGTTTGCGCGGCTTGACAATAAGACCCGCCGCGTTGTGCGCGTTCTCTCATGCGCGCTACGTTTTGCCGAAGCGCTCGATCGCGGCCATTTGAACATTATCCGTGGTGTGACCTGCGAGCTGCGCACAAAGCCCTCGGGCGTCGTGATGACCCTTGAGACGGGGGGCGAGGCTCAGCTTGAGCTGTGGGCTGTCCAGGGGCAGTCTGTGGCGTTTGAGAAGACATTTGGCCTGCCGCTGGAAGTCCGGCTGGTAACGGACGTTGACTGCGCTCCGGGCATGGTTAAGAACGGGCACTGAGCTTGAAGATCGCCACACCGACATCCGGCGCGGCCTCCGCATCGCCGTCAGGCGCAGCGGAACGCGCCGGGCTTTCCACTCGATGGCCCTGGATTGCGTTTCTCATCATAGCTTTCGATTCTCTCGGACTCTATATCTATCTTGGCCATCGGTTCTTTCTCCTGAATCCGGTATGGATATACCTCGCAACATACTCCATACTGTTCAGTCTCTATTGTTACGCGTCGGGAAGGCTCACGCCGCGCGTAGGCAAGCTCAATGAGAAAACAGCTCTCACGATAATCCTCGCTTTCGCAGTGTTGTTTCGCGCAGCCACCATCGCATCGCCGCCTTCGATCTCTACTGATATCTATCGTTATGTGTGGGATGGAAGATTGACCATGCATGGCATAAATCCATATCGCTGGGCGCCGAATGCCGATTGCCTGCGATATCTTCGCGATTCGACGTGGCTCGTCATGGAGTACAAGTCGTATCAGACGATCTACATGCCGGTTTCGCAGGCAATATTCGCCCTCACAAACGCCGTCTTCGGCAATTGGGTTACCGGCTACAAGATCGTATATGCGCTCTTCGACCTAGGCACGATCGGGCTGATCATCAAGCTTCTGGATAGGGTGGGGCTGCCGCGAACGCGCGTCATCTGGTATGCATGGTCTCCGCTGCCGATTACGGAGATCTGTATCGCCGGACATCAAGACATCGTGGGTGTCTTTCTGCTCGTTCTTACAGCCGTTCTGGCAACCGGCCGCAATCGCCCTGAACTGACGGCCATTGCGCTGGTTGCCGCAGGATTCACCAAAGGTTTTGCCCTGGTGTTGCTGCCGCTCTTTGCCCGAAAGTTTGGAAGCCGTTTTGTTCATGCGGCGATATGGTCCTTGATCGTGCTGGGCATGCCTATGTGGGTGTATCTGCCAAAGTTCCTGTTCGGCATGCAGCAGTATTTGCAGAACGTCCACGTGAACTCCTCGGTGTTCTACTGGCTCGACCAGGCATTCACGCCGATCACGAAGTACCACCTTAACATCGCCAACAAGATCGGCCAGGCTGTCATCATTGCAACCGCCATATGGGCCGCATGGGCGCCGATCCGCGATAATCGGGATTTATTGCGGCGCGGCTTTATCGTGATCTCAGTGACGCTTCTCGTGGTGCCGACTCTCTTCCCCTGGTATTTATTGTGGGTGCTGCCTTTTGTGGCGTTGCTCGGCCGCACTTCCGTGTGGGCCTTCGTGCTGTTCAGTCTGGTCGTCGATCTGACCTATACGTTCTATCTATCGATGCAGTTGTACTGGTGGATGCCGCTTGTAGAGTATGTGCCGTTCTACATCCTTCTTTTCGGTCAATATGTGTCCTGGAGAATGAGGCTTGAGCGCTCGGCGAGGGAGAGCGCCGGAGTAATTACCTGAAGCTTGCAACGTTCAATATTCGGGGTGGACTAGGGATGGACGGACAGCGCTCCATCGCGCGAGTTGGCGATGTCATTAACGCGCTGAATGCTGATGTCGTCTGTTATCAAGAGGTCCATCGCCGTTTGCCATGGAGCGGGTGGGGCGATCAAGTGCAGAGCCTCGGCAAGGCAACGGGAATGCGGATCGAGTTCCTTCCCACCATCCGTCTTCCATGGGGTGGCTACGGTATAGCTATCGGATCGCGCCTTCCAATCATTTCGAAATCGTCGCTCTATATGCCGAGCGTTCGCGAGCGGCGTGGCTTGTTGACGGTCGATGTGGATGCGGGAATCAGGAAATTGAGGGTTTGCTGCACGCATCTGGGCCTTAGCGAAGATGAGCGAGTAAGGCAGATCGACGCAATTGCCGAAGTTGTTAACAAATCTCCGCACGATGTAATCTTGATGGGCGACTTCAACGAACGGGCCAATGGGGATGGAGTCCGGCGTTTGCTGGACCTGTGTGGGCTGCGCGATGCCGGAGCATCTTCGGATATTCCCACATACCCGAGCGATACACCGAATGCGCGCATCGACTTCGCGTTCTGTTCGCCGGACTTAAATGTGAAGGATGCCAGGATTGTGAATACGTTGGCGTCGGATCACCTGCCGGTGGTTGTGGAGGTGTAGGAAGAATCCTCTACCTGAAGAACGCGACCAAAACCACACAAAACCTTATTGGCCTTAACGGAATATCGACCAACGGCTTGTCCCGGCGGTTAAAACCGCGGCTACGTTGAGATCACCTTTGGTGATAAGTCCACCTGCGTGGACTCCTGCAGGTATCGCTACGCGATGTTCTTAGCATTGTAACCCTTGACTCGGCTATGACAGTTGTGTACGAGCTTGGGGGAGAGGATTCTTACTCCGTCACATTTGCAGCCGGGTTCGGAGGCGTTGGTGGTTGCTGCTTGGCCTTGGCTGCCGGCAAGTGGCTGTCTGTCCAGCCGTTTGCGGCGAAGTAAAGCTCAATACCTCTGCTGGTTACTCGGGAACCGATGACTGTCAGCAGACAGAGGATCAGCAGTTTTACGAGCACGTTCACAACGGATGTGCCCAGGTTGATCGCTGTGGCTCCGCCGGAGCCGGTCGCTTGCGGCCCCAGGAGCGTGCGCTGCTGGAACAGCTGCCATGCGACATCGAATACGATGCACAGCAGGGCGATGCCGCCGAAAAATGTGAGGAGACCGAGAATGCGTCCCGAAAGGTCGGATTGTGGCTTTGCTTGGGGCATGGTTTACCTTAATTTTGCCCACAATGATAGCATATTTACACAAGAATAGGTCAACTTGAAAGTTTCATTACGGGGGCGGCTCCTAAGGTTTCCGGTAGGTTGTTGGGCAGGAGCCCGGATTTGAGACGGTTTGCGTCGAATGAAAGTTCCGTATTTTCATCTATATTCGGAATGCTTTATGCGCAATATCCGTGGTATGATGAAATATGCTCATCCGTAAGCCAACCGTGTTGCGCATCGCACTTCTTTCAGGACTTCTCACCGCAACCTGGATTCAGTCTCATTCGACAGCTCGGGCGGATATCGTCGTAGACGGCGCTGACCCGACGTGGAATCACACGATCCAGGATTGGTGTTCCCAGCATATTCCCGAACCCTTCCGTGCGCGTGATCGCATGCAGGTGCGCCTGTACAATGATCGGCAAATGGAGGCGTATCTGAACCCCACGCCCGACGGCAGCGGGGCTGACGATCGCCAGCAACAGCATCAGTCGAACAATACCGGAGCCGCGAGTGATACCAGCGATATCGACGGCGTGTTTGAGGATAGCCCTCCACGCGTCACGCTACGTATGAGCGGCGCCGCAATGCCGGATATGTTCACCTTTGCCCATGAGTATGGCCACTATGTGTGGTTCGACCTCTTCACAGGCGCAGACCGTAAGCGCTATGAGGCTATCTACAAGCGTCAGCGGAACCAGCATCATCTGGTGACAGCATACGCTTCGACGGACCTTGAAGAGGGCTTTGCCGAAGCTTTCTCCTTTTTCATCGCGGATCCTGTTACTCTGACCCACCGCGATGCCGATTCCGGCCGCTTCCTTGAAGCCTGGACAACCTCTCACTCTGCGTCTTCAGATCGATCCTAATTTTTTGGGTCCGACAGCGGTATCTCCTCGCTGCCGGATCGTCTTTTTAAGTTCATTCCGGCAGGATTTCGACCTCTCGGCCGCGAAATATCCAGCCAATGCCTTCACATCGCCGTCTCCCTGTCACACCACGCGCTCTTCTTGAAATCAAGTCTCCTACAGATCTTGCGATTTCCCGCGACGGTCTTCGAATCGCCTATACCGTCGAAGAGGTAAATTGGGACGACAACAAGACCGATCAACATCTCTTTGTCACGCGAACTGACGGAGAAGGCGAGCCACGCCAGCTGACACGTGGCTCAGCCTCCGAATCGCTGCCCCTTTGGTCGCCCGACGGCGTCTGGCTCGCTTTTCTCAGGACACAAGATGAATCTGAAGATTCGGCCGATGAAGAGGCTTCGGAAGCCGCCCGAACACAAATCTGGGTGCTTCCCATGGACGGTCTTGGCGGCGAAGCCGAGCAGCTGACCGATGCGCCGCGTGGAATAGGCGCTTATGAGTGGCTGCCGGATTCGTCCGGTGTCGTGTATCTTGCTCGTGAACCCCGGCATGGAGCTCTGCAAGTGAGCTATGAAGATCGCCTCGATCTTGAGGACGATGCCGTCCGGGAACGTTCCGAGGTCTTTCGTCAGCAGATCTGGAGCATCGATCTCAAGGATAAGGCGGCTAAACTCATTCACGCCGGCGATCCCGGGGTAGGCGAGATCACAGTGTCGCCCGATGGTTTGCAGATCGCATATTCCACGAACTATACGGGTGAAGAAAACGACTACCATCTCTCCGACATCTGGACCGTTCCCACGGCCGGCGGAGAGGCTCGCCGGTTGACATTGGGACCTGGCGGAAAGTATCACCCACGCTGGCATCCATCGGGGGAGCGTGTCTTTTTCATCCGCGCGCTCGATCCCCAGGTTTCCTTTTCGCAGCCGAATATCTACTCTTTAACCACTCTCGGCGAAGACCTGAAGTGCGAGAGCGAATCCCTCACATTCGATGTGGCAGGATGGCGAGCATTTGACTGGAGCAAGTCAGGAACGATGTTTGTTTCCGCCGCAGATGGCGTGGCAACGATCATCGTCAGCAGAGAAAACGAAGGCGGCTTCACCGAACGCTTCGCCTTTGACGCTCACGTTCACGAATTTGCTGTAGCTCAGGACGGCGCTCTGGCTTTCGTGATGAGCGATGCCGAAAACTGCCCCGAACTTTACTGGCTGCCCGAAAGAGTCGGCAAACCCGAAGCGCTCACGGATCTCAATGCGGACTGGCATGTTGCGTATGCGCTACAGCCGGTAATGCCTGTCACGTGGAACGCTCCCGATGGTCTGGAAATCGAGGGACTGCTGACGTATCCTGCCGGCTATCGTCTGGGAGATCGCTGTCCAATGGTTGTCACGGCGCACGGAGGACCATACGCTCGCTCTGTGCTTGCCACAACAAGTGGATCCCTGCATCAAGTCCTCGCCGGTGACGGTTTTGCGGTCCTATCGCCAAATTACCGGGGGAGTGAAGGCTACGGCAATGAATTCGGGCTGGCAATCCGCGGCGATCTTGGCGGCGGCGATTATTCGGATGTCATCGCAGGCGTAGACTGGGCTGTTGAGCAGGGAATTGCGGATCCGGAGCGGCTTGGAATTGTCGGCAGCTCATATGGAGGCTACCTCGCAAATCTTGCCATCTCTCGCTCAAATCGTTTCAAAGCGGCCGTGTCGGCGTTCGGCATCTTCTCGCTTGTCAGCGATTTTCTTAACTCGGAAACCCCAAGATGGGAAACGGAATACCTGGCAGGTACGTATTGGGATAAACCGGAACAATATCGGGACAGGTCGCCTGTCACCGCAGCGCCTAATATCGAGACCCCTGTTCTGATAATGCACGGCGAAAGTGACGGCAACACATTCTATTCCAATTCACAGGAGTTGTATACGGCACTCAGGCTGCTTTCGAAGCCTGTGGAGATGGTGCGATATCCGCGCGAGGGGCATGGCTTTGCCGAGCCGATGCATCGGCTCGACGAGATGCGCCGTGTACGAGCCTGGTTTGATCGATACCTGCGTTGCGAAGGCGAAGTTCAAAAGCAGCGCATCGGTGAAGGTGTGCGCTCGGATGGGTGGGAACTGACCGTGGCATCGGTCGATATCATATCGTTATCCGGCCGCGAGACCAAAGGTCACCGATTTATGGAAGTGGACTTCGTGCTGCGCGATATATCTGAGACGGGCAGGGCGCTCAGTGTCGCAACACGCGATGCGTCTCTTGTCCGCGTCCGGACTGATGCTGCCGGCAGCGTTGTTTCAGGGGCGCGCCCACTTCGTCCCATTGGAATACCTGTTCAGGTCCTGGGGCAGACCGTTCTTGCTGAGGCAGGGGCCTGGCGATTCGATCTCAAGCCCGGAAAAGATGACCGAGGATTGACTGCCCCATTTGCAGTGGTTTTTGCCGTACCCGATGCCGGTGGCCGGTATCAGTTCCGTTATCAGGATTTTACGCCCGTTGAGTTCGATGTGCCGCCGGAGCCGCCATCGAACGAAAATGATCGCAGGGAGACATCTGCATGAGAAAGACCGTTCCGGCGCTTTTGTTCGCCCTATTGAACATATCATCCGTAGCGTCCTTAGCCAAGCAAACGTCTGCGCCCATTCCGCCGCCGCAGCCGTCGATTTCTATTACATTCGACGATACGGCAGTACGGCAGCTTCTCACTATGATGGAGCAGCATGACCTCGACGACGGCCACCTTGAGGCATGGCTGGACCTGCCCGCCAATAAGCATCTATTGGAAGTTGGTGACGCTGAATCGAATTTGACTCGCGCCCAACTCAAGGCGAATGCGATCGAAGCCATTAAAGGCCTGGCGACAACGACGACTCAGCCCTTCGAATCCATGGGGTGTATGCGGATCGACTCCACAAAGAGCTATGAAGCCATGCTCGGAGGTCTTGAGGCGTCATCGAAGGCGCGAACGCAGATTATCTCTGCTCACGACAAATCTTTTTCTCCGGCAGCTGCAAATGTTACGGAAACCGTGTACTTTCATCTTGGCGGCGACTGGGATGCCATCAATTACCAGGGCAACGTTTACATCAACATTCGCTACTGGCGCGAAGGGCGCGCTCCTGCGTGGGATGGCCTGAATATGATTATTGCGCATGAGACCATGCACACGATCCAGAACCAGACCTACGGCAACCCGCAGTATCAGGACACGGGGGATAAGACATGGCTCACGGCGCTTTCGAAGATACAGCGTGAGGGCACGGCGCGTCTGGTAGAGTACGATACGGACCCGGGACCGTATCGTCCGGACACTTACGGCTTCTTCGAGCGCGCGATCGACTCTGAGACGTTGAGGCGGTTTCCTCGTGATATCGCGATGCTGGGAGGCCTTTACGATAGCTGTTTTCCTACGCTAAATCACGAGAAGTTCGAGAATGAGTTTACGACGGGGATGAACCTGGGCGGACCTTATTATGACATCGGTCACGGCATCGCAAAGGCAATAGACGACAACCTGGGCCGCAAAGCATTGATCGACACAATCAGCGGCGGTCCCAAGCCGTTCTTCTCAGCTTACATCGATCTCTGTCGCACACATGGGGAATTGCCGAAACTGCCGGATCGGGTGGTCCATGCAATTACCGCCATGCCCGCTAAAGTGGGTGAGGAGGCGAAGGCGGGGAAGTGATGTTGGACTGCGGCGAAGATCAACTTGACACCGATGTAGCGATTGGGGCGGACTCGTCAACTGGTATTGACAGCCATCAATGGTATCCGGCAATCTCCATTGCGAGTACGCCAATTAGGATGGCAAACAGGCAACTTGCCCAAACAATGACGACAGGCGAATTTGCGCCTTTGATTTTACCGGGTTGCGCCAGTCCTGGCGCGTACGTATCGAGTGTGCCGACGATCATGTCGAAGTCAGCTTTCTTGAACTGCATTGTCAAACTGAAAGTCTTGATGATGCCTTTATAGTTGGGGGCCGAATAGGCTACGCACAATTTCCGCTTATTCGGTGCGAGCGTAACACTCTTGACCTCATTCCACGGGATAGCTAGCTGCTCATTTTTCAGACAGCCGTATCTCATGATCAAATATGCGATGATAATAAGACCGCGAAGAAGCAATGTCACCATCAGGATCGTCTGGTAGATTTCGGCGGGCGGCTGTACTTTGCCGTTTACGATAATTCCGCCACGGTCGATGGCGAACTGCCCACTACGGAAATCAGACACGCTTCCCTCGACCCGTTCGTAAAGGAACGTGAACGGATAGAAGATCAGGGCCGCCTGCATCTCAGCGTAAACAGGCGGCGGCCAGACTGCACTCTGCTCAGTCTGAGAATGGTATGACTGTGGCGGTGGGGATGGTTGGGCGTACAACGTAGATTGGAAATCGACCGGGGGCGAAGCGGATGGCGGTTGCGAATTGGTGGGGAAACCGTTACTGCCTTGCGGCTGATTGTCCGGAGTCATCAGTTTCGCATCCTTGGTTGGTAGATACCGAGCGGATTGAACCAACGGTTCATGGCATGGTTCTTGTATCGATTTTCCAGAATCGAAAAGCCGTAACGGATTGCCCGTTACGGCTCTCAATCACGATCTAGCAACCCCGAAAGAGGATAGCCGGACCGCTCAGGGGCCTGTGCCGTTTAGTGCGAGCCGCAGGAACCGCAGCCGCCGCGGGCGCTGGTGTCGAGGCCGGCAGCTTCGTCGTCGCCGGTGCTGAAGCTGGAGCCGCAGCCGCAAGACTTCACAGCATTTGGGTTCTCGATCTTAAAGCCGCCGCCCATCTCCGTGGTGATGTAGTCAACGACCGAACCCTGCAGGTATCGCAGGCTGGTCGAGTCGATTACGACGGGGATGGAGGAAACCTGGAAGGTTTCGTCGCCGGCTTCGATATTCTCATCGAGCGCCATGCCGTACTGAAGGCCGCTGCAGCCGCCGCCGGACACATAGATGCGAAGGTAGAGGTCGTCACGCTCCTGCTGTGCGATCAGGCCGGTGACTTCCGCCGCCGCGGTCTCAGTGATGGTGATCGGCGCCGCCTGAACGGCATCCTCTGTCTTCTCTAAAATTGTCGATGTCATTTCAATTCCTCCAGAGCGGGTTCAAGGCCCGCCGGTGTTTTCGCATTGCTTAGTTTAGCGAAGCGACTGGTGCGGTTAAACCGCATATTTAAGCGCGACAAGCGCGTTATCTTCCTCAAGCCGGCGGCTGTTATGCCCCAACTCCCTTATACCCTACTTCACTGGGAACGGGAGGTATTGCTGTGCGTGTTTGTCTCTCAACGGGCACAAGCTCCTCTTCGTATTCGAACGCTTCCATCGAAATGCAGTCCATCGGGCAGATCTTAGCGCAGAGCGCGCAGCGAATACACTTCGTTCCGTCCATCAGCATAATTGTGCCGTCTTCGGGCAGAAGCTGATCCTGTGGAACTCCATACTTCGCTTCAATAAGCCTCGCAACGTCCTCATCGCCCGTCACATCGGTGACCGGGACCATCTTGAGGATGCTCTCGGGACAGATGTTGATGCATAGGCCGCAAAGGATGCATTTCTCGGCGTCGAACACTACGTTAACATGACAACGCAAACAACGCATGCCTTGTTCCCGAGCAGCCTTCTCCGTGAAATTAAATTCAACGAGATCGAAGCCGCGTGACCTGTCGTGCGTCTCAAGCTCAGGTGGTTCCTGGCGAATGAAGTTGTCGTACTTGTCCGGCATACCGTAGTTGACGATCGGCAGGGCGCGCATATAGCCACGCTTTACGATCTTCATCTGCTGGCCAGTCAGGTATTCGTCGATGCCGACTGCGCACTTCTGCGCGGAAGCAACACCGTCGATGAACAGGCGTGGTCCCAGAGCGATGTCTCCGCAGGCGAATACATCAGGCATGTTCGTCGACTGCAGGGTCTCCGGATCCACCTCAATCGTGCCGCGTGGTGTCCGTTTGAGATCCTCAATGCCGACCGTGAAGTTCCAGTCCACCATCTGACCGATGCTCACGATAACTGAATCGCACTCAAAGACTTTATCGCTGCCTTCGATGTACTGCGGATTGAAGCGCCCTGTCGAGTCGATGAGCGAGCTGACCTTTCGGGTCAGGATACCGGTAACGGATTCTTCGCCCAGGATCTCGATAGGCATCGTCTGCGGATGCAGTTTGACGCCTTCGAGAACGGCTTCTTCGATCTCGTACTCGTCCGCGTTCATCATTGCGCGGGACTCGCCGAAGATACAATCGATGGTTTTCGCTGTTGCCGCAAGCGTTCGGGCAACATCCGTCATCGCGTAATTCTTCGGCTTGGCGAGCTTCGAAAGCCCTTCCATGACCGGAGTGCGGACCGTGGTGCGAACGACGTCCATGGCAACGTTACCGCCGCCGATTACGACGCACTTCTCGCCGACGTAGTATTCCTGGTGTGTATTCAAAGCCGTCAGCAGATCGATGCCGATGTGGACGCCCTTCTTATCGGCGCCGGGGATTGGGAGCGGTCTGCCGCGCATGAAGCCTGCTGCAATGACGAAGGCTTTGTAGCCCTCTTCACGTAGCTGCGGAATGGTGACGTCGCGGCCAACGCGAACGCCGAGCCGCAGATCGACGCCTAGCTCACAGATCGCCGCAACCTCAAGGTTGAGCAGCTCTCGGGATAAGCGGTAGATCGGCACGCCGACAGCAGCCTGTCCGCCGGGGAATTCCAGATCCTCGAAAACTGTGACGCGGTATCCGAGACGCGCCAGATCGTGCGCGACCGTCATGCCGGCAATTCCGCCGCCGACGACTGCGATCTTCTCGCGATCGAGGGTGGGGTAGGCCGAGCCGCGCGCATTGGACATTTCGACTGTCTTGCGCAGGTTCTTCAGGTTCTCTACACCGTACTGTTCGGTGGCGAATCGCTTTAGGGCGCGGATTGTAACGGGGCCGGATGTATCGACCCCGACGTTTCCGCGCGTGCACTTGGCTTCGCAGGGAGCGCCGCAGATACGGCCGCAGAGCGAAGCAAAGGGATTTGGCGCGCGGGCGATTCGGTATGCGTCGTCGTAGCGGCCTTCCGCGATCGCGATGACATAGCCGCGTGCATCGGTTTTAACCGGACAGCCGGTCTGACAGCCGATCTTGCCGCGCCAGTAATCGATATCGGGGACCTTGACGCGATAGGGTGTCTTATTGTTATCTGCCATAGGGTTGATCTTCAGTTCAAGCTCAAAAGCCAAACAGCGTGGCCGTCATGCCGCGTTGCCGTAGTGAAATAATTCACAGATTCTCAACGCGACTGTAATCGGCCGGACTATAGTTAGCGCTATTTTACCATATCGAACACCCGCACGGGGTATACCGTTCTGATTTCAGGCGCGTTCCGGCCGATATTAGGTCACATCGCGGCAATATGGCCGCAGAATGGCGTGATTCGCCTACCGAGAAACGTTGGGGACGGGGCTTTCCTCGTCGACGATCTCGATTTCGGTAGCCTGATATACCTTGACTTTGAAACCGTCCTCGATCATGGCATCGCGGACGCCAAGAGCGATTTCGACATCCTCGCACACTTCGAAAGCCACATCTTCACCGGCTTCGCCGATGACAATGAATGTTTCCTCGCCGAAGTCTTCGACATCGTTCGTCTCGACGACATTGAGGGGGATCGGCGCCTTCTTTGGGGCATTTCCGTTGTTGTTCTGGGCCATTTTAATTCTCCTGCGGCCGAAATCGGCTACGTTGTTGTGAGGGCGCTCTTGTCTGTCAACAGTTCGACCACAAGCCGGTTGAAAGCCTGCGCTTGTTCGTCATGCGGCAGCAAACCTGCCTTATCGAAAACGGTCATTTCCACGCGCGGATTAGCGGCGAGGAAGGCTTCGGAATCCGAGAGCGGCGCCATCCGCGCTTCGCGTCCCCATACCAGCCTGACTATATCCTGCTGAAGCCTGGGCAGCGCCTCGGAAATGTCATGGTTGAGCAGACCGCTAATGAACGAAGGCGGCGCATTCTGCGACCCATATTGGTGCGATGTCGTCGAGTAGTGCTCGATCATCTCATCGTCTACGTACGATGGATCGAAGTACGACTGATTCATCAGATAATACCGCATACTGGCCTGAGATGTCAGAGCATTGTGCACGGTTGTTCCGATCACCGGCGCATGCAGCGCTTGATAAACGAGCTCGGACTTCGCGTCCGGCTGCGCGTTCAAGCGATGAAGGCCTGCCGGAGCAATCAGGACAAGACCGTTAACGCGAGCCGGGTCGTCGGCTGCCGCCTGGACGGCGTAAGCGCCGGCGAGCGACGACGCTACGATCGTGCAGGGTTCCTTGACCACTTCCCGTAGAAATTGCGCCAGCTGCTCAATATATTGGGCGGCCGTGTACCGGATTCGCGGTTTATCGGAAAGTCCGAAGCCGAGCCAATCCAACGCATAAACGTTGAAGTGCTCGGAAAGAGTATCGAAGTTCTTGCGGAACTCGTAGCTCGATGCCCCTTCGTAAAGACCATGGAGAAGCAGTACCACGGGACCTTTGCCCTGACGGGCATAGAAAAGGTCGCCGTACGGCCCCGGCCAGAACCGGCCTTCGCCGCCCAGCGGATTGCCCTGGGCCTTTGCCCGGCTGAAGACAATGCTGTTTGCTACCGTGAGGGCTGTGACTCCGGCCCCAAACCAGAGAAGTCCTTTAAGCGCTTTATTCATGAGATTTGGAAATCCTCTCGATGCTACCTGGCAAATTGTGCGCCGGCGGCGTTGCGGAAACGCTCCACGTCGGCGGTCTGCCCTTTCAGGATGATGGCTCCGTAGTGCCAGTGATCCGTTCTAAACTGCAGGCTTGATTTAGGCTGGCTGGGATCAATTCCTGCCAGCAGGCCGACAGCATCACGAAATCTATCTAATTCTCGCTGCGGACGTTCCGCTGCGATTGCGAATACGTCGAGAAGCGCGCTGCCATCCTGATAGCGAGCATGATACACCTGATGTAATGTACCCGAAAGTGGTGTTTGTTGATCTCGTGAAATGAGATGGAAAGCGCCGACATTTTGAGGCATAACATCCGCGATGCCCGCATTTTCAAGGGGACGGGGGGTAAGGACGTCGGGAGTGGCCGATATCGGCGGCACAGTCATGCGTCCTCCACCATGACCATGGTTCTGCCGGATGACCGCCGAAACGATTATTGCCGTGACGACGATGACGGTTACGATTGTAATGAGAACGACGCCGAGACATGCCTGAAAGGATTCATGGCGGAATTTTTCATCTTCCGCCTCCTTGAATTCTTTATATTCTGGCGTGCCGGCCTGCGCCGACTGTGCCGCCATCAGGGCTGCGGCCTCGTCATCATCGATGGTATCCAGCCGGGCAAAACACTGTGGGCATGTTGCGGACTTGAGTGATGCGTAAAGCGAACCGCATCTTGGGCAGACCTTTTGGGGCATTTCGGAACGAAAACTCCTGAACTAAAGTGTACCTTCTACAGCCGCGCCTTCGCCGATGCAATTCGCTTACACGCATCGTCGATACGCGATTTGGGAATTCGTTCCGAGATCACAGCTTCCACGACAGCATCGCGGATTGCCTGCTGGCTTTCCTGCGCATGGCAGCAAAGGAGGATGTCCGCTCCGGCAACTACGGCTTGCACGGCAGCCTCAGCGCTTCCCCAATGATCCTTTACGCCCCTCATTTCAAGGTCGTCCGTAATGATCAGTCCGGCAAATCCCATCTGCTCGCGCAACAGACCTGTAAGGATAGCCGGCGACATCGTGGCAGGGCGATCCGCATCGAGAGCAGGGAACACTATGTGCGCCGTCATGACGGCTGCGACGCCGGCATCAATGGCCGCGCGAAATGGCTTCAGTTCGACATCATTGAGTCGCTGCAAATCGTGCAATATCGTTGGAAGAGCATGGTGTGAATCCACATTTGTATCGCCATGTCCTGGAAAGTGTTTGCCACAGGCGAGTATGCCGCCGTCATTCTGGAAACCGCGTACTGCCGCTGAGCCCATTGCTGCGGCAATATCCGCGTCCTCAGAATACGACCGGCTTCCGATAACAGGGTTATCGGGATTATTGTTGACATCGAGCACAGGCGCAAAATCCCAGTTAATTCCGACCGAGGAAAGCTCATAGGCGATTGCCGACGCGAATGCTCGCGCATTTTCGGGATCGCCGGTGTCCCCGATCTCTTTTGCAAACGGGAAGTCAGTAAAATCGGGAGGGCGGAGCCGCTGCACTCGTCCACCTTCCTGATCCACCGCCACAAACAGGGGAGGTCGCTCCGCTGCTGCGTTGCGCGCCTGCAGTTCGGAGATCGTTGAGCGAACCTGCGCCGCCGATGCCGCATTGCGGCCCATGAGAATAATGCCGCCAACTGCGAATTCATCGATCAGCCGCAAGGCATGAGGACCTGCTCCAAGCCGCTCTTCTTCCGTTTCGCCGTTCCAACCGAAGAGAAGCATCTGCCCGATCTGCTCTGTGAGCGTGTTCTCCGAGGTTTGTACAGTGGGTTTATTGCTCATAGTTAAGGATATGTTATCGAGCCAAGACGGCGTGATCCGGCCGCGCCGGTCGCCGAAGGCGCATTGGCGGGAATATCGTTGATTGTCGCGGCGGCAAGGATCGCAAACGCGATGGCTTCCTTTGCCTGGCTGGGTATCCCGAAATCTTCATGGGTTGCCAGAACGGAAGGAGCCAGCGAGGCGCGAAGACGTTCCATGAGAAATGCATTGCGGACACCTCCGCCACCCACGATAATTCGCTGCGGCAAAGACGGCAGGTGACTGCGAACGGCATTTGCGATTGACATGACTGTCAGCTCCAGGGCTGTCCTCAAAAGGTCCTGTGTGGATGCGCCTGAGGTAATTGCCGTCTCAATAAACTTTGAGCCGAATGCCTCAAACCCTGTACTCTTTGGCGGAGCAAGTTGGAAATACGGATGCTTTAGCCAATCGGCAAGGAGCGCCTCGTCAACGCTTCCCTGCGCCGCGCAAAGGCCGTCATGATCTCGCGGCGCGTTGAGCAGGCGCTGCGCCAGAAGATCCATCACCATATTTGCCGGCCCTGTATCAAAGGCAATGACGCCCGTAACGTCACGCCCTGCGGGCAGATATGTGATGTTGGCGATCCCTCCGATGTTGAGGACGGCCCGCGTTTCTTTGTGATCGGCGAATAGGATGTGATCGGCAAAGGGAACGAGGGGCGCGCCTTCTCCGCCTGCTGCAATATCTCTTGCGCGGAAATTGGAGACGATCCGCACGCCGAGGGCTTCGGCGGCAATCGCAGGCTCGCCAAGCTGCAGCGTGCCGGAATATCCGGCTGCAGCTGAGGGAGGCGAATGCCACACGGTCTGCCCATGAATGCCAGCAGCCGTGATCTCTTCAAGCGGAATATTCAGTTTGCCGGCTGCGTTTTTTATTGCTTCCGAATATGCTTCGCCGAGCTGCACATTTAGCTTGCAGATATCGGATATATTCAGATCATGATTGCTGCGTATGCGAAGAACCTGCTCGCGTAGATCGACCGTAAATTGACATTCAACGTGACCCAGCAGCCGGACATGCATATCTGGATTGTCGGTCGACCTGTCGAGAATGGCGATCTCAACGAATGCCACGTCGATGCCGTCGACGCTGGTCCCGGACATAACGCCGCCATAGATCCGTTGAGCATTGTGTGTGGTCGTCAAAGCTTGTTCGCGTTATCCACCCATATACGGGTCTTGGTCGATGAAATCGGATCCGTGTTGACGTCCTCGGCGCGCGCTTCGACTATGCACTCGCCGTCAGGATCCTCGCCCGTGTTCCAGGTAAAGGAATAGGGCGCATTATTGGTCATTGCCCGCAGCCTTCCGTTGACATAGAACGCGACATATTTTGTCCGAGAATCGCTTACCGATGCCGCCATCACAACCGTCCCGCGTTTTACAGGCATCTTGCCGGCGCGCGCCAGCGCCATTTCACGGTTGCGATATCCCTGCACTGCCTGAGCGATTTGCTGCGTGGTCCAGCCATCGTCGAGCGGCTTCTTGCGGATGAGCCGAATTGCGGTGACACCGCGCAGTGACGACAATTTAGCGCCGACGATCTGCGGCATCGGCAGCCACGAAGATCCGCCGCGTTTGATTTCAGCTCGCCATGAATGCTCCGGATCTGACGATGACCATGCGAGGTCGATGTAGCCGTCGAACAACGGCGGTGTTCCCTCCAGATCCGGCTGATGCTGCTTGTCACGATGACCGATCACAAGGATCATGTCGGCAAAAGCTTCTTCGCTCTGCGTGTTGTGATAGATCGGCTCGATCTGGAACCCGCCGCGGCGTTCTTCTCCCGTACCCTCCAGGAGTGGGGAAGTCGAGATCGGAGCTGAGGACACCGTAATAACGCCGCAGTGGTCGGTATTTATTGCCCCCACGCCCGTGTATGAAGTGCCGTCGAAACGGCCTATGCCATAGACAGGCTTGAGGACTTCCGCAATCTCTTTGCGTGTCCCATCCTCATACTCGATTGTAACCGATCCGTGGTTCCGGTTTTCGAAATCGATCTCCCGCAGGCCGTTAACCGGCCTTTCCACCAGAATAACCAGATCATCGTTCTTCGCCGGCGCATAGTTTTCAGGAAGCGGCGTGAGTTCCCCGGAGGATTGCTGCAGATACACCGGGTTCCCGGCAAGCGGAGCGAGCTCGCGGAAGATCGCCTTGCCTGATGGGATATCCATGTAAATGCCGGACGTCCCCGCGACGTGTCCGCCAAATCCTCTTGGAGTTTGCAGAAACTCCGACGGCACCAGATTAATGAGCTTTGGATACGCTGTGGATGTGTCTCCCACGCGCACTCGAATCCCATGAACGGATGTCGCTGAGATACAGCTCGGCTGTGCGTAACCGCTGGCCAGATATCCCATGACGCTCGCCGTGGCGGGTTTGGTTACATGACCGACAGTCTGCCAGGTGACTCCCTTGTCGCGCGACACCTCCACAGGTCCATCGACGCTGTTCGAGATACGTATTCGATGAGATTCGGCCTTTTCGAACGGCACGATCGCAGGCGGCGACTCCTTCGGCGCTGTCTGCTGAGCCATCGCAGTTGTGAGTGGCAGGAAGCATAGCAGCCCTGCCGTAATGCATTGAGTTATCGATCTAGTCAAACGTAATTCCCATTAAAGTCCCGTATCTTCAATACCCTGATACGGCGGTAGCATTGGCGTTGGTTTCCCGGCCGCCTTGTCTGCGGCATGCTGCGATCGAACGGTATCGAGCAGCCCTGCAACGGTGTTGGGAGCCTGAGGCGTTCCTGCTCCAAACGCGTTCGCGATGACGCCCCACCAGTTGTATTCCATTATTTGCGACAAATCGAACACCATGACTCCCTGGCTTGATGTTGCGGCAGCTTTGATCGCATGGGCAAACTGTTCCGGATGCTTGTTGTATACCAGGGCGTACAGGCCGGCATAAGTCCATGCAGAATCGTTTACCACACGGTTTGACAGCTGCCCAGCCGCCTCAACAGTCGCTCCTGCCGGTTCTTTCTTTACCATGGCCTCCGCAACGGTGGCATCGTAGTAGTAACAGCCGGTTGTAATCCAGTCCAGCAAACCCGCATATCCCGTTGCCCTGTATTCGGGAGTGCTCCATGAGTATGGGGCGGGAAAGTCCGGCGCGGCCCAGTTCGATCCGAGCTTATGATAATCACCGTACCACGAACCGACATACACCGCAACCTGCGCGCCCGGCCGGGTTTTACGTGTGAGCGCGGAAGCTTCGGTAATCCAGTTCGTAACCTGCTGCGCGCGGAAAGCCAGCCACTGGTTCAAATACGGACCCGGTTTTGCCGCCTGACCGGGGTAGGCGGAGTTCCGGAATATGTCGTCCGGCCACGTTATCTTCTTCCCAATCGACGCTTCGAATGCAGCCCGGTCGCGCGGGCCAAAGTCCGCGTTGATACCGGCAAAGCGCATTCGGTCGTCGAAGACCATACCGTCGACGGGATAGTTCGTCAGCACTTCCTGCACGATGTCCAGTTCATGCTGCCGGACTTCCGGATGCAGCATGTCACAGAAAATCGTGTACTTCTGTTCGGGATCTTCCACGACAGGAACATATTTGGGAGTTTCGGTATAGCGGAATATCTCCCCAGGTGTGGCATGTTTTTGCAGCCACTCGGCTGCCGCGCCCGTTCCCGCGACTGCTGCCCCACGAAGTGGAATTGCCGGCTTAAGGTCACTCAGGGATCCGCCGTCAATAAGGGCGACGACACGGGCATTGAAATTCAGGATCGCAATAGTCGTGCCGGGCTTATTTTTCTGAAGCTGGGCCGAATCGAGAAAGCCGCCGAGAGTTTTGCCGTCCTTCGGTACGGATCCGAAAATCGAGATATTTTCTGTCGTCCCGGAATGCTCTACACTAAAGCCCGACAGGTACATGGTTGTCTGCCAGTCAGGGTGAGTATATCCCAGGCCGCGCGACACCAGCTTGTGACCTTCGCCAAACGTGCTCATGTTGGCATAGACTTTCAAACCGGCCGCATGAGCTTCGGTTACAACGTCGGCTAGAACATCGAGATCCGGAGAGACCGTCTGTCCTTTCCAGCCCGTAAGGCGCGGCGCGTATTTACTCGGATAGATCGTCTCGCCCACGATCGGTTTCACATCGACCACGATCATGTTGAAGCCCGAGTTCTTGATATTGGTTACGACCTGATGGATCTTCTCGGGACTGTTAAGCGCGCCGACATTTGCGCCGCCGTCGATCCACATGATCCTGCCTTGAAGGCCTTTTGCCTGCGCCGTCTGCTGCGCAATGCCGACCGAGTCCGACGCGACGTCGAATACCGTCGAAGGCGAGGGTTTCGTTTGCGGTTGCGGCGTGATCGTCTCTCCGGGCGTTACAGGCGGCTGCTGTCCCGGCGCTTCCGGCTGAGCGGGCGGGGCTACCACGGGCGCTGCATTTCCTGCGGCCGGAGGGGCAATCGGTGCGGCCTGATCGCCAAAAGCCGGTCCAAGCGCCATTGACGCCAACGCCGTGGAGAGAACGAAGGTAGACATTCGGTTGCGGTTCATGGACAAAGGTTACCTTATCGGAGCTTATAGACGGAAATCAATGCCTGTGATGTTTCACTCGCCGTGAGACTTCGGCTTTATGGACAGGCCGTTCTGCGAGTTTCCAAACCGGCCCATGATCGCTTTTCCAGGATATCTGCGATGTCCATGGCGCATATAGATTGCGGATAAATGCAATCGTCGCCGCAGGATGCCGGGCTATAAGAAGCGTGGATGCGCCTGCCGGATCGTGCGCCTCTGCCAGGACATAAACTCCGTGGCCTGAGCGCATCGCCGTATCGATCTGGGCTTGCACCGCGGCTTCGGTTTCCTGTGGATTGTCGTGATGCCTGGCAAGCATAGTATGCAGTGAAATCGCCTCCCGGTCGCCGAAGTAAGGGATGTTGACTTCACATTCGGCCAGGTCGCCTTCGCCGGTCAGGATAACGATATCGCCCGGATCGGTATGTTCCTTGATATCGAGAGCGACTCGCTGAAATGGGCTGCCACCAGGTTCCAGATGCGGCACGATGCCTTCCGACGCGTTCTGGACGCCGATACACAAGCCCCACGCTACGATCATGGCGCATATAAAGCCTCGAAGGAGGGAACTGGAAGCCGCTGTTCCAAGGCCGTTAAATGTCAGCGTCGTGGCCGCCAGCACAACCGGAATCCAGAAAATGAAGTAACCCGGGGACCAGACTGTGAAGAACGCGGCGTAAATCAGCATCCAGAGCCAGCATCCGGCTACCAGGGCGCGATCTTTCCACCAAAGCAAGAAAGTCGAAATGATCAGACAAATGCCGGCGATGACGCAGCCGATTTCGGATGCCCGGTACATCCATTCTGTGCTTGATGGCATGGTGTTTGCGCGGCTATGTACCACGATTGCATGCAGGAGCGCCTGGTTATCCAGAGAGAGATTGCGGAGAATATGAAAATCCCACCACCAGCCCAGCTCAGCATACTGGGTGGCCCAGTGGCGGAAGGCATGCGGAGAATGTAGTCCAAGGACGGCTATGCCCACGATAAGATAAGCTGCGATCACAACTGCCAGGCAGGTAACCACGAATATCGCAGCATTGCGGACGCGGCCCTTTATATCTGTCTCCGTATCTGCTTCTACGGCAAGGAACGACAGGATAGCCCCCACAGGCACAAATAATACTGCGGACTCATGGTACAGGATACCGAGCGCCGCGACTATTCCTGCGGTGAAATATGAACGGCGAACTGGTGGCGAGAGCAGGGAGAAAGAGACGAGCAGCATGACGGCGCTGATCACATTGACGCGCCCATCGGTTGCGGCAACCCAGTAGCCGTATGTCACCCCTAACATTAATGCAGAGGCAATAGGGATTGCGATACTGCCTGTCTTGCGCCTTAGAAAAATAAAGAAGATGGCTATGCCGAAGGCGGCAAACGCTGCATTGATTGCTTCAAAGGTCTCCAGAACACTGCCGTGCCAGCCGAATAGCTGCAGCATGTTGCGCACAGCGTATCCGGAGATATTGAACAGCAGATGGTGTGGGTGGAAGAGCCAGCTTGGATCGTGTGTCCTCGGGTAGAGGCGTTCTACCTGATTGGCATAGGATACGGCATCGAACGTATTGAAGCGCGTTCGTGTCGCGCTGTAGAGAACGAAGAAACATACGAAAAGCAGGACAGGAATGAGCAGAGTGAGATCCAATGCCCGCTTAGCCTGGCGGGTCTTGTAACCCCCTGCAATAAGTCCGCCTGACATGAGTCTCACAGCGGGCGGACGACCACGGCTACGGGATAGAAGCCGCCATTGAGCGGAATAGTCCTCAGATGTATTGACTTGATTTCTGCGGGGGCGAGCGTATAGCGCGCAATCAACAACTGTTGCGTTTCGTCGGTGGGATTAAACTCGATAATGTTGCCGTTATCGATTTGGAATACTCCTGCGGCAAGTCCGGCTTCGGGATAGAAGTAGATCCCCACGATCTGCTGCTTATCCGTGGGATTGTTCATGTTGATGGCGATATCGTAGTCCACGCCATAATTTCCACTAATCTTCGTGGTTCCATCGAGGCTTACGAGGTCGTCGGCGCGCCCCATTTCAATAAAGGCCCACTTTCCTCCCGCGGCATAATTTGCAGTTCGCGTGATGCGAGGCTGCGGATAAATTTGCTTTGACATTTTACTGGTCAAAGCTTCCGCATTTGCAGGCAATGCAAATACCGGGGTAAGCCGCCAGGCGTTGCCCACCGATCTTTCGCAGGCGTTCCAAATCGGAGAACCTATCCAGGGATTGTTGTCATCGGCGTTCACGCGAACGTAGATAGGGACGTCGCCGTCGGCGATTCTCATCTGCACGATCCCGCTCACCGTGTATCCGGTGGGCATTCTCTGTGTTACGACGGGAACCATAGAGTGGGGTGGGACATCCACGATGATACCAGAATCCGTATCCAGCGCGTTGAGGAACTCGGCGCCGGCGCGCCGTCCGACCTGAATAGTATCGACGGCCGGAGTGGCGATCCCGGACATCACATGCACCGATGCCGGCGCGTCGCTTACGTTCATCAGGCTGACCTGGAAGCCGAGCGGTTGCGTGCCCATGTTCTGATGATGGAAGTCAAGGCGCACGGGAACGTCTCGGAAGATCCTGCCCATAAGCAGTTCTCCACCGCGTTTAATGGTTTCCGGATCGTTCGAGTAGAGAAGGTTCAGGTCGCCGCCTTCAGGCACTTCCGTAGGTGTGATGGCAATACTGGTTTTGCCGGTTGAAGGCAGCAAGTCACGGCCCGACGCTCGCACAGGAAGGGCATAGTTGCCTGCGGCGGATACGGTAGACATGCCTTGAGGCAGGGTAAGCTGAGCGCCCAGATCCGCCTGCACAACTTTGCTCACACCGCTCCACAGGGCCTGCTGAACTATAGCTTTGGAGACGGGAGAACCGGTAACCTGAATTGTCGCCGGACCACCGATTTTTGCTGCATAGTTGGACACCAGCACAGGCAACGGAACTTGCAGAATACTGTTTGTGGCCGAAGCCAGCGTAATTGTCGCGCGCCCTGCTGCTCTTCCCAGGACAATAAGCCTACGGGATTTTGCGTCGAAGCGGGCGGTAGCGACATCCGTGTCATCAACCCTGATTGCAATATCGGATGCGCGGACGTAACCAGATATGGGCACACTGCGCGTCTCGTTCGTGGGAACCACAACTCCCGGCGGCGCTTGTATCGGCGGTTCGGCCAGAGCCGCCTGCAGCGCTTTGGCCCAGGACTTTGCAAGACCGTCGACGGATGTCCGGTGATCGGCGGCATCGGAACTGCTTACAGTCGTGATAAGCAGGCCATTTACGGTTAGCATCCAGCCGACACCGGGCTGGGGGCTTGCCTCAATAGTCCATGTGGATGCAGAACCCGTAGTTGCCCGAAGGCGCTCGGTAATAATGTTAGCGCGTGCGCCACCGTCTTTGCGGCTTGGAATGGTGAGAATCGTGTGGTCGTTGATCGTGACGGCGATGCCCGGTTTTCCGCTAACCATCGCAGGCTTTTCAGACACCACGGGGCGAAAAGATCCGCCCTGGGCTAGCGCCGTATGGACGAGGAGCGTAATGGAAAGACCGAGTGCGGCGCAAATGCCGGGGAACATGCGCAAATGGACGCGCTCCTGCCTTGTAAATTCGGGAGTCGAAGGATACCACGCATTATGCCCAGCAAGACCTCTCTTGTCAAGTTAGGACATGGTATCCCTCGAAGATATACCGCAGATTGCGCAACTCTAATCTCAAATCAGGTTTATGGATTTCAATGCATTACCGAGCCACCCGGCCGCCGGAGCCATGGTTAGCTCCACGCAGACCATCGTTATGCTGGTGGCTGCGGCGCGCCGTGCGCGCTCTCTCTGCTCGCGCCTGCTTCTTGCCGTGCCGGCCCGCGACAACCGACTGCGGGCAGAAGATGTGGCAGGCATTCACCCGAAGATCGACGGGCGTTATATTGTCCGATGCGGCTGCCATGGTCGCCACATGCGATGAGAAGGTGTCAAATGTATCCACTGTCTCATCGTTGTGATCATAGACAGGAATGACCTCTTCCGGCGCGATAATCGCGGTGAGTCTTGCCGCATCTTCCGCGTCCATATTGCCGTGCTGTCCACTAATCGGCAATATCAGGACATCCGGGCCGAAGTCCGCGACCGACGATGCGAGGCTCTGGTCAAATACTGTATGCCCTGCGAAGTAAAGGCTCACTTCGGCTGGGCTTGCCTCCTGTTCGTCGAACTCAAACACATATCCCACACTGTCCTCGGTGTGCAGCGCGGGAACGGCGTGCGCGGAGAAGTGTGGGAATTCCAGGTGCTGTCCGGCGGTAATGGAATCGATCTGACGGTTCGGAACTCCGATACGCGCCAGTAGGGGACAGCAAGATGGGGGACAGATTACTCGCAGGTCGGAATTTCGCTGCAATATCTGAGACACGGAATCTATATCGGTAGTTTCCGGATGGTCGTGAGTTAGGAACAGATAGTCTGCGACGAGCCCGTGAGACTTTCCGTGCGCACCGTTGGACCTGGTTCCATTTGAGTTGTTCGTATTGCTTGAGAAGTCGGGATCTACGGCAATTACGTCTCCGGAGTGCGGCTTGAGGACAAATCCACCTCCGCCGAGCCACATCAGGCCCAGACGCCCAGTGTCCACTTTCGCGTTGATCAGCTTCTCCATGATATTGCCTCCGTATTGTGCGTCGATGCGCGGGAATGTAAGCGTTATCTCCATACCGCAATGGTTTCAAAACGACTTTGTGAAAGGTTTCTTGCCGGAACCCCTATGTGTGTCCTGTTGTTTGACATGGTATACTCTGCCAAACGAAATTAGGCGCAAAAGCGTGGGCAACAAACGTCATGAACACGATAGAAATTAACCGGGCAACCGGAAGCGACGGCCTGCCTGAAACAGGCCACGACGATCTCTCTCGCCGTATTCAGCTGTTGGATCCGCGTATCGACCTCGAAGCCGAGATAGAGCGACTGCGCACTTCCATGAATGCGGTGATCCTTGCGCATTACTACCAGGAATCGGAGATCCAGGACCTGGCGGATCATGTCGGCGACAGCCTTGCATTGGCGCAGGCTGCTGCCAAGACCGATGCCGAAGTCATCGTATTTTGCGGCGTCCATTTTATGGCTGAGACCGCAAAGATCTTGAATCCTGAGAAGCTGGTGCTCCTTCCGGATCTCGACGCGGGCTGCTCGCTGGCGGACCGCTGTCCGGCCGATGTCTATGCGGAGTGGCTCAAGCAATATCCCGGCCACACGGTAATCAATTACATCAACTCGTCCGCGGCAGTAAAGGCGATGTCGGATATCATTGTCACATCGTCGAACGCCGTCGATATTGTCCGGCAGGTGCCGGAGGATCAGCCGATCGTATTCGGTCCTGACCGCCATCTCGGCAAGTGGGTCGAGCGGCAGACCGGTCGCAAAATGGTGTTATGGCCGGGCTTCTGTATCGTCCATGAGCAGTTCAATGCGCGCCGGCTGGCAGCGCTGCGAACGCAGTATCCCAATGCGCAGCTTATCGCGCATCCCGAGTGTGAGGAGGCTGTGCTGGATCAAGCCGACTTCATCGGATCTACCCTGGCCCTGCTGAAGTTTGTGAATTCACATCCCGAGCACAAGCAGTTCATTGTGGCAACGGAAAACGGCATTCTGCACCAGATGACACAGAGCCGTCCCGATGCAGAGTTTATCTGCTCGCCGCCGAACTCCGGGTGCCAGTGCGCATCATGTCCCTACATGCGGTTGAACACGCTCGAGAAGCTCTATCTCTGTATGCGTGATCGCCGCCCGGAAATCACTCTCGATGAGGATATCCGCCTGCGCGCTCTAGTTCCCGTGCAGCGCATGCTGGATATGAGTCGCAGCATCGCCGCAGCAGGACCGGTGAAACTTGACTAATCCAGCGCAAAAGCGCCAGTTTATCGGGGCTCACATGCCGACCGCCGGCGGCGTTCACAAAGCGCTGACCGGCGGCAAGGCGATCACTTGCGATGTTGTACAGGTTTTTACGGCCAGTCCGCGTCAGTGGAAAGCCGCGGCCATTTTGGAGAGCGTTGCCGCGGAGTTCAAGCGTGTGCGGTTGGAATGCGAGACAAGCTGTGTCATCGCCCATGACTCCTATCTGATCAACCTGGCGGCCCCGGCCGATTCAGATATCCTTGCGAAGTCCCATGCCGCCTTCCGGGGTGAGCTTGAGCGAGCCGAGGCGCTTGGACTGGATTACCTCGTAAGCCATCCGGGCGCTCATGGGGGCGCGGGCGAAGACGTTGGGATTGCCCGGCTAATCGACAGCCTCAACGCCATCCATGCGGAGACCGCAGGGTTTAAAGTCAAGGTTGCGCTGGAGACCACGGCAGGGCAGGGAACGTACCTGGGCAACCGTTTCGAACACCTTGCGCAGATCATTAACGGCGTAAAAGAGCCGGAGCGGTTGTGCGTTTGTCTGGATACCTGCCATATCTTTGCGGCCGGTTACGATATACGGAACGCCGAAGCGTATGCCCACACCATGGAGCAGTTCGATCAGATCGTCGGTTTGGAGCAGCTCAAGGTTATCCACGCGAACGATTCCCAGAAAGCCTTCGGCAGCAACGCCGACCGGCATGCTCATATCGGCGAGGGAGAGATTGGAATGGAAGCATTCCGCCTTCTCGTTAACGATGAGCGGCTGTCACAGGTTCCAATCATTGTTGAGACACCGGATGCGGAGACTATGCATGCGATCAACGTCAAGCGCCTGCAGGATTTCTCAGGCCTTGCCGCGATCCCCGACGGCTATGTCCTTGCTGCGTTGACTGCTGCATAATTTTCCGAACATAACCTTTCACGAGAGCGCCTTTGCAACAAAATTACTGATCTTGTGTCCTAATTGCTAGGAGAACCTGAATGGACCATACAAGTACATTGCTGGCAGGCGGCGGGATTGCACTCATCCTGTTTATGACGGTGCTGGGCATTGCAACGACCGTATTTTGGATCGTCGCTCTCGTGGACGCCATTCGCCGTCAATTTGATTCGGATACCACGAAGATCATATGGGTCTGCGTGATCTTCTTCCTGCATTTTCTGGGAGCGATCATCTACTGGTTTGGCGGCCGGCCGACAGGCCGCATTGCGGGAACGCCTTATTGATCGATGTGACGCAAGCTCAACTATCGTAAGGGGGGCCGTCATGCTGATAAGGAAATTTCTCATGCGATCCCTGCCTTTATTCTTTGCTTCGGTCGTTGTGTCTTCTATTATCGCCTGCGCTTCCCTCAGCGCGCTCTCCGCAACACCCTGCCCGATACGCTGCGCCAGGCGAACCATTGCGGCAGCTGAACATCACGTTAACCGAACTATAGCGGCAGCATCTGAGATAAAGCAATCTCATCCCGTGATGCTCACCGGCATAATTATCGCCCCGTCCGGGAAACCTGCGCCCAACGCGATTGTTATCGTAACGGGGAAATACCGGCAGGCCACAATGTCGTCCGACGACCAGGGGCGTTTTGATTTTGGCGGGATTGACGTGGGGATCACTTCAGACATGCAGGTCGTCGCCTACGCCGGCACGGCAGCCACCCCGACTTCAACGCAAATTGGCGACAACCAACATATCATTCTCAGGCTGAAGGACAACTCGCAGGGCGCATTTGCAGGATTTATAACGGATCAGGATGGGAAACCGCTTCCCGGCGCAATTGTCTCGTTTTTTCGAAGCGACGGCAAAGATCAACTTGGTACCGGCATTGGCACGGCAACCACCGATGCTGACGGACATTATCGTTTTAAACCAGACGTCCAGATCGGTACATTCTCCATCTCCGCTCAGATGCAGGGCTATACAGCCGGACCGGTTCCAAGACCGCTTGAGGGCGCGCCCGGCAAAACTCAGACATTCCCTACCATGGCGCTCACCAGGGCGGACAGTTTTGTAGGCGGCCAGGTAATCGGCAAATCGGGCGCCCCAATCGCCGGCGCAAAAGTGACAATCCAGGCCACTGACTCACAGACGACAACCGACGATCAGGGCCGATTCTATCTGAAAAATGCGCCTCGCGGCTGGCCGGCAATTGTGGTACAGGGGCCGGACAATCGCTCCGCATTTATCACCGTGCAAGCCGGTAATCCTCATACTGTCATTCTCGTCGAAACTCCCAGCGAACAAGTCATGGATGGAAAGCGCTTCTTTGCATTCCGCGATACCAGCCCTGAAAGCCACGGCAATGGAGAAAGCGCAAACTCACTTATCCGTTCTGCCTGCAGCAGAGCCGGCGCCCAGCGCAAAAACGTCATCCTGATGTTTCATGCGTCCTGGTGTGGCGGCTGCTACATGTTCCATCAATTCGTGAGAGATCCGCAGGTTGATAAGACAATAGATGACCGCTTTGTCGTCCAGGAAATTGACATCTGGGAACGAGACAAGTCAAAGAAATGGGAGAACCCCGGCGGCACAGCATTCTATAAAAAATATGGCGGCATCAATCAGGATGGCTCGCCGCAAGGCGTTCCGTTCATCGTTGTGCTTGCCCCTTCTGGAAAAAAGCTGGCCGATTCTAATGTCCACGGACGCAACCTCGGGTATGCCGGCTATGGGGACGACGCGGACGCCTTTCTTGCAATACTCAAGCGCACTGCGCCATCATTGAACGACACCGACATTGCCAATTTAAAAGCAGCCCTCTTCCGCAACTCTTACCAATAAACGAAAACGATTTTCTGCCGTGTGTAAATCCGGGCAGGAATAGCAAATCGGATACCGTAAGATGTAAGGCGTGAGTGTTACCGAGGAGTTAACGGAACCGGCCGGGCTTTCGCGCCTGCAGGTTCGAAAAGCGTTGAATATCTGGACTGTCGAGGGATGTGTCTCGACGGTTCAGATGACATTGACGTCCGGCGCGTTCCAAACGGGCTTTGCCCTCTACCTGGGATGCAGCAACGGCCAAATCGGCGCTCTGGCGGCGATCCCCGCCTTTGCGGGCCTTCTTCAGCTCTTTGCTTCCTATTTCGCTCAGCATTATGGAACACGGCGCGTTATCGTGCCCTGGTTTGCCTTCGTTTCACGTATCCTCTGGATCCCTGCCCTTCTGATCCCGTTCATTCTGCCGCGCGCTGCATGGGTTCCTGCATTCCTTGGCCTCATACTTCTTATGAGCGCCTTCGGCAACGTTGCGTCGCCTCTATGGACCGCGTGGATTTCTGACCTTGTTCCTCAGGATGTGCGCGGGCGATATTTTGGCCAGCGTAATATGTATGCCGGCCTGGTGGGAATGGTCGCTTCCATTGCCGCAGGCGCATTTTTCGACACGGCCACCAAGCGCCATGTGATGTCCGAACCGATTGCGTTCGGCGTACTGTTTGCCGTCTCCTGTATATGCGCTGCCTGGTCGCTGCAACTGGGACTTACGAGCCCTGATGTGCCCGACGCAGAATCCGCAGACCGTGAGAACAGCGGGGTGGGCGGCCTGAAAGGGGCGTTGTCGTTTTATGCGTCGCCATTTGCAGATAGGAACTTCCGGCGGGTCATTTACTTCTACAGCGCCCTTGTCTTTGCCATTAACATCGCGGGGCAGTTCTTCACCGTTTATCAGCTCAGCGTCCTCAAACTGAACTATACGGCGTTTCAGCTTCTCGCGGCGGTGGCATCCTTGGGATCGCTTGCCGCGATGCCTCTCTGGGGATACCTCGCGGATAAGTACGGCAATAAACCCATCCTGACGATTTGTCTGGTGATGGTGCTTGCTCCGCCGCTGATGTGGACGCTTACCGCTCCCGATCCGTTTCCAGGGCTGTGGACGGTAACCGCGTCCGGGCACGTCCTTTTTTCTTATTCCAAGTTGGACATCGCCATCCTGAACACGATTGCCGGTATGGGCTGGGCCGGGGTCGGGCTTACTCAGTTCAATATCATGATCGGTCTGGCGCCGGAAGATCGGCGCACAGTGTACGTGAGCGCCATCAGTGCGGTTACAGGCATAGTCGGAGGCATCGCGCCGCTTGCCGGAGGCTGGCTCCTTGACGTCCTGGCTGATACGCATTTTCCGCAGCATGGGTTTATCAAGAACAACTACCATGTGTTGTTTGTCGTATCTGCGTTGCTGCGGCTCTTGAGTCTGGGGTTGCTTGCCAAGATTTTCGAGGAGGGCAGCAACTCCACACGCTATGTGCTGGACCAATTGAAGGGCACAAATCCGATCCCGTCTATTGCCAACATTCAGCAGCTGTCGAAGGGATCCACAGCCAATGCGCGGCAGCATGCCGCACAGAGGCTTGCGCAGTTGCGGACGCCGGTAGCTGTAGAGGAATTGGTAAGGGCGCTGGATGATGTTGCGCTGCCCGTCCGCGAGCAGGCTGCGGTTGCGCTGGGAGAGATCGGAGATGCCCGCGCGGTGCAGCCTCTGGTACGAAAGCTTTCCGATCCGGCTGCAGGCATCACATCCGTGGCGGCCTTCGCCCTGGGAAAGATTGGCAGCGCGGAGGCGTTTCCCGCCCTCGCGGCCGCGGCGCAGCTCGGACCGTCGGCGCGTCGTGTCGCAGCAGTCGAAGCAATCGGCCGTCTGCCCGATGAGCGCGCGACCGAGTTTTTAAGCGTTACCGTTTCCGATCCGGATCCTGTGGTGAGAACGGCGGCGCTCAGGGCCATCGTTGAGCGCGAAGATCCAGTAGCCGAGCTTTCTCTGGTGTCGGAATTGCTGAGGGAGGCATCGCCGGAGGTGCAGGCTGTAATTGCCGATGGTCTTGGCAGATTTGGCACGCGCGCATCTCTTGACGCCTTAACTTCTTTTCTGGATCGGGATCTTCAATACACGGTAAGGCGAACAGTAGTCAATGCGATTGGAAGTATTGTTGGAGGAAGAGATTCGCTCTATCCCTATCTGGCGCTTGAGCCGTTTGCGAGGGATGAGACTGTCAGTAAGATCCTGACGGGGATACAGAAACGTTATCAGGCGCGCGGCCGTAAATCGAAGTCCTCGGAAAGCGGTCGCGTCGCGGCACGCTGCCGGCAGGCCCTTGAGGCCTATATCGCCAATGACTTCGGTCTTTGTGTGCGCCGTCTTGCCTCAATTCAACGTCTGGTATCGAATGGAGAGCCGAATGTGGTCGTAGAACGCCTCAATGCGCGAACGGACCGAATTGAGGCGCCGTCTATAACCGTCGATGAGATGCTGTTGTGCGTCTTTATCGTGCGCGAATGCTGCGCGTAAATTACATGGGCTTCTAGGGTGTAGAGAAAATCGCCGATTTTGCCCTGGCGATTGAAATCACGGGCTGATAAAGTCACGAAGTGTCCCTTCGGACACTGAAGATAACATCCTTGGTGTCTTCTCTGAGTCGGCGCAGGCGGGCGCCCTCTGGGCACTTGTGAACTTACTAGCCGTGCCACCCAGGGGGTACCCGGTCGCCAGGCAAAAGGCCGACTTAGTGATCTTACCAGCCCCGGGTACCCACGCAGTGGGTGTTCAATCGCCAGGGTACTAGCCGCTAGGCGGCGATGCCTATGATTTCCTCTATACGCTTCTAGGGCGAGTGAAGCGACCCTGCGGTCCAGCCGAACTCATCCTGCTCGGTAACCGAAAACCCGCCGCTTACGGACGAGCCGATAGACCCGGCTGTGTTTTCGAATCCGCCACTGATCGAGGCGGCTATGCCGGCTGCGATATTCTCGCTGCCGCCGCTGACAGATGAATAGAGACCGTTTGCCTCGTTGAATTGGCCTCCGGATACTGATGTGAAGTTTCCGCGCGCGGTATTATTGCGGCCTCCGCCAATTGCAGCGCCGCTCGATGCGGCGGTATTGAGGACGCCGCCGCTCACTGTGGCGTATGGGCCGCTGATCAGATTTGCGGCTCCGGCGACAAGCCCGCCGTAGCTGCTGTAGCTATTTTGATCACCCAAAATCAGGTTATGCGAACCGGTTCGTACTTCGAGAGGGTCGTGGCGAAGGCCGTTGTAACCGACAACAAGATTCCCGAGGCCGTTTAGCACAGGAGGTCCACTCGGGTTAGCGGGATTGCCGTTTGTTGCGCCGAGCCCGTTCTGGATATACACGTTGCATCCGGTAAAGGTCGTCGTTTTAGCGGCCGCATTTGCGCTGATGAATTTGGTTTTTGCCTCAAGGGCCGCAACACGGTTCATGTCAGCCGGAGTTCCTGCCAGGCCCTGTGGCCCACGCGCTCCCTGTGGACCGGCAGGCCCCTGAGGACCGGGTATGAGTCGAATGTTGGCGATAGCGCTTTTCAGCCCTGTCACCTGGCCTTCGAGTATGGTTACTCGTGCGGCAAGCTGATCGAGCGTGACTGTTCCGCCGGCCGCAATTGCCGAGCGGTTGCCGGGTAGCATAAAGATCGAACACGCCAAGCCGAATACAGCGAAGCCGGACTGTAATCGCATTCGTCGCTGGCTCTGCTGAAAACTTTTCTCAGCGCTGCGAGTTCGATCCTCCAACTCTCGAAACTTGGACTCGGACTGCTCGAGTCTTTGCTCAAGCATCTCAATTTTCTGACTCAATAGATCCACGGCGATCTCCTGTTCGCGCAAGCACGTACCATGCGAATCACAATTTGATTTAATACGCGTACAAAGTCGGTTATATGCTAATAGAAAGTTGGGATGCTTAGAATAATGATGAGGAATTTATAATGTTCCGGAGCAAAATCCCAGACTCAAAAAGAAATCGCCCCACCGGGGCTGAAGATGAAGTTTGTGTAAACATCCCTCTCCAACGCCGATGGGGCGATTTGATCGTCGTGCCTATGACAGCGGATCGAAATATCGGACTGTGAGCTGCTTGACCTGGCCGGCCTTGTTCTTGACCGTCAGCGCAACCTCATCTCGCCCTGGCCTTGCGTGCAGCAGCTCAAGCACCTTGGGAAGGGGCATGCCTGCCACGGAATTGCCGTCTACAGCCGTGATCTGATCGCCGACCTGGAGACCACTCTTTTTGGCGGGGGCTTTCGGCTCCATTTCCTGCACTACAATACGTGGTTCTGCCTTCGGCTGATCTTCCTGTTCCAGGTAAAGTCCCAGGACTCGCGTCTCAATTGGCTCTTCCGTATTGGAAAGCTTGGCGAGGAATATTCGGTTGTGAGGATAGTCGAATGTAACAACGAATCGCGACAGGAGGCCGGAACCGACCGATCCTGCGTTCAACACCGATGATCCTCCCTTGAGATCCAGGGACAGATCTGTCGGCACATAGCTCAGGTTCGTGGAACCGATCTTAAGCGACTTCACCTTAACCTGTCGGGAATCGGAGCGGCCGCCAATACCGCCGCCTGCGTTGAGAACGCCATTCGGGTACTTCGTGTCAAATCCGTTCTTCTTTACGAAAGGACCATAGAGCCGCAGCCGCGCCACATCGCCGGTATCGACGAGGAATTTGACAGGACCAACTCCGTCGACTGTGCCCATTACAGTGGGAATGTCATCGGAGATCACGGCGGGAATGATTTCGCCGTCGGCATTCGTGGGCTTGAACGATTTCGGATCGATGAACGTCAGCTGGCGTTTTGCATAGTCGACCCGAACCACGAAGCGCGACAGAATATCGTATCCGGCAAAGCCCACAACGGGGCCATGCTCCAGATCACCGAGACCTGGTGAAAACGGGATCGCCGCTCCTGTAATGCTTGTGATGCGGATCGCATCCGGGATCTCGAACGTATCGATTTGTACTGGGTGAAGGTCTACTGAGCCGCCGTAGCCGCGAGCCTCCAGAATTCCGCCTTGCTTGAGATGCAGCTTTTTCGCTTCGTCTGTGGATATTGCCAGGGTGCTTGCGCCGCTGTCGAATAGAAGTCGCTCATGCTGTCCGTTGATGGTGGCTGAAAACGCGATCTCGCCGTCATCGAAGTCGAAAGGCACCGTTGCGGATGTCGCGCCGGGCTTGATAAAGCCGGCGTTTAAGTTTGCGGTGGGGGCCATGAACAACAAATCGGAAACTTCGATATTGTTCTCAATCTTATTGACGGTAAGCTTCAGATCGTATCGGCTGTTGCCGTTAGTCTGTGTCTGGATCGTGGGGAACATCACGCCGTCGACACGCTTATAGCCGGTGAAGAACGTCGTGGTAAGGACATCGTCGTTATAGTGCTGTTCTTTAACGATCAGATACGTTTTGGGATGCAAGTAGATGATGCATGGCTTGCCGCCTTCCGGCAGGGCATCGAGGATGAAGTTTCCGGTACCGGCTTCACGCTTGGGGCGAAGACTGATCTTGCCGTGCTTGGGGCCGCCGAGCACGTATGAGTTGGTATCGAAGAACAGCTGATCCTCAAGGTCCGCCAGCTCATCGCCGCCAAGGTTGCGCAGGTTTCCGTTGGAATCTTGCTGCCATGCGGTCTTGCCGTCGAAGCCCTGTTGGACATGCATGAGACCGATCTTGTCGTCTTCAAACTCCTTGCCTGGAGACTTATAAGTCGACTGCACTGTGCCGGTTTCGCCTCCGGTGGAGATCGTGGAAGTCACGCGTGTCGTCTTGATGTTTTCCACGGCGGCGCGTCCGCCAAGAGCGGTCAGGTGCCTCTGCATCAATTGGTCAAGGGTAAGCCCGGCAGGCTGCGCCTTGGCCGCGGCAGCTACAATTGCAGATTTGCCAGGAACGGATAGGGCGCCGGCCAGCATTACGGACGGATATGCGAACAAGGCCTTGTTGAAGAAAGGCAATGACATGGCCGCAGCAGCGGCGGGCTCCGCATTCGGCGCGGGAGCCGCGGCGGGCGGAGTTTTTGTTTCCGGTGTTGTAGGAACCAGTGTGATCAGTCCGGCATCGTAATCGATCGTTACCAGGAACTTGCTGAGGATGCCGTTTCCGATACCGCCCGCCATCTCGGAGATGCCGTTGACGCCTTTGCCCGCTAGGGTGGCAACCGAAACCGACTGGACGACATGCCCTCCGAGGTTCACGCTATGCTTCGGCGTGATGATTTCCATCATAACACCGCCGATGCCGACACCCGCCCTCACGGAAGCCCCAGGAGACGTCGCGCTGGCCTTCAGTCCGTTGGCCTCTGCGTACTTGTCGAAAAGGTGAACGGATCCGGCGTCGCCTGTATCGAGAAGGAATTGACCTGCGCGCTTGCCGTCGATCGATGCCTGAATGGTCGGCGTATGCATTTCCAGTTTGATGGGCAGGCGAATGGATTTGCCGATTGCCGCCACAGGTTTTGCCGTGGAACTTGGCGCCGTAAAGGTAACAGTCTTTTTCTGATAGTCGAGTGTTACGATAAATCTGGCGAAGACATCGTAACCGAGCGCTCCATCGACACCTGCCCGGTCGCTGAGCATCTTCGCTATTCCGGCATCGCGCACTACATAAAGCGACAGGCCGTTGATTTTTATAGCGTCAGCGATCTGAACGGTGGTTTTCGCTGCAATGCCGGTTGTCGCCGAGCCGCCATAGCCTACGGCAGCCAGGTCGCCCTGAGTTTTCAGACCGACATCTTCGGCTGCGCCTCCCGTAATGAAGCTGCTGCCCGCGCCGCTGTCGAGAATGAAGTTACGCTTCTTGCCGTTGATGGTGATCGGTATGACGATCTCATTGTCCTGCATTGAAAACGGTATGGTTACCGTTGTCTTTTCAGCTGCCGGATCGGCCGGCGCTTCGTCAGGATTTGTTGTCGCAGGATCCGCAGGTGCAGAAGCGAGGAACTCGTAATCCTTCTTTGTTGCAGGCGCGCGGAATACCGCAGGGTTAAGCGTAACGCCTTGTTTAGCGGTCTGAAGCTCGGCCGTCACAACAACTGGAAGGCCAGCATATCCGATCTCAAGCAGAGACGGGACCATGACGCCTGCCACCTCGCGATACTTGCGCATGTGCACGGTGCCCGCCATACCGCCTTTGTGCGATATGATCGCATCGATGAGATACGTGCGCGGATTCAGGAAGATCGTTTGTGTGGAACCGCCTGCAGGTTTTACATCAATGATATAGTTGCCGGTGCCAGGCTCGCGATCCGGCCGCAGCGTGACTGTTGTACCCTTACCCGGTTTTTTAGGATCGTAGGTTTCCAGTGAGAAATTCTGCGCTGCCCGGTTTTCCGTAAGCTCAGCGCCGCGCAGGATACGGAGATTGCCGGTGGTATCTCGCTCCCAGCCGGTTTTGCCGTCGTCCGCAATGGTCATCGAGATCGGACCAAGGCTGAAATCGACGCGGAATCGGCGGGGAGGCGACATGTATTCCGACATTGTGCCGGTCATTCCACCTGCGCTGATTGTATAGGTCGTTTGCGAATCGACGTCGTCGACACGCGCTCCAGGTTTGACTGTCGCCTTGAGATGCTTCTTGAGCAGGCTTACGAGAGTCTCGGTAGACGCATGCGCGGCCTTTCTATTGCTCGCAGCATGGCTGGGCGGCATAAACGTTACGACAAGCGTAAACGTGAGAAACAGGGCTGACGCGTTGCGTGGGCGGCGGAAGCTTTGAGGTATCACGCCTCCATTTTACCGCAGTATGGGGATCGCAGGTTCCCAACGGGGGAATATGGTTTTGGGAGAGTGGGAAAGAAACGATAATCAAATGTCGCAGGCTCCCCTCCCCAGCCCTCCCCGAAGGGTAGGGAGTCAGATTTAAAAGATGCAATCGTATATCGCGTCTCTTAATCCTAAAGCCCCTCTCCTTCGGGGAAGGGTTGGGGAGGGGAGCCTGCGGAATAGGTCTTAGCAATCGTAATACAGGAAGAACTCGTAGGGATGTGGACGGAGAGCCACGCCTTCTACTTCGCGAACTCGCTTGTAATCGATATATGTCTCAATGAGGCTTTTGTTGAAGACATCGCCCTTGAGCAGGAACTCATGGTCGGCTTCAAGAGCGTCCAGGGATTCGGAAAGAGTGCCGGGGGTCTGCGCAATTCCCTGCTTCTCTTCGGGAGCCAGTTCGTAGATGTCCTTGTCCACCGGGGCCGGAGGAACGATCTTGTTCTGGATTCCGTCGATGCCTGCCATAACCATGGCTGCGAACAGCAGGTAGGGGTTGGCAGTCGGATCCGGAGCGCGGAACTCGACACGCTTGGCCTTTGAGCTCTGCGTGATCGGGATGCGGATGGCCGCAGACCGGTTTCGCGCGGAGTAGACCAGGTTGATCGGAGCTTCGTAGCCGGGCACGAGGCGGCGGTACGAGTTGGTGGATGCTGCGCCGAATGCAAGAAGCGCGCGCGCATGCTTCAGGATTCCGCCGATGTAGTACACGGCGGTTTCGGAAAGCTGACCGTAGCCCTTCTCATCGAAGAAGATATTCTTGCCGTCTTTCCACATGGACACGCTGGTGTGCATGCCGGATCCGTTGTCCTGGAAGATCGGCTTGGGCATGAACGTGGCCGTGTAGCCGTTCTGGGCCGCGGTGTTCTTAACGATGTACTTGTGAAGGAGCAGGTGGTCTGCCATCTTCGTCAGCGTGTTGAACTTGATGCCGATCTCACCCTGGCCGGCGTTGCCGACTTCGTGGTGATGGACATCGACTTCCACGCCGGCTTCGAGAAGGGTCAATACCATCTCGGAGCGAAGGTCGGAAAGCGTATCGGACGGCGGAACCGGGAAGTAGCCTTCCTTGGTGCGCATCTTGTAGCCGAGGTTCGGCTTCTCGTCGCGGCCGGTATTCCATGCGGCCTCATCGGAGTCGATGCTGTAGAAGCCGCTGTTCGCGGTCTGCGAGTAGCGGATGTCGTTGAAGATGTAGAACTCGGCCTCGGGTCCGAAGTAGACCGTATCGGCAATGCCCGAAGCGGTCAGGTAGGCCTCGGCGCTCTTTGCAATGTTGCGGGGATCGCGGGGATACTTCTCGCGGGTGATGGGATCCTCGACATCGGCAATGATTGAGAGCGTCGCGACTTCCGTAAACGGATCGAGAACTGCGGAATCGGGGTCGAGAATCAGAAGCATGTCCGACTCGTCGATTGTCTGGAAACCCCGAACAGAAGATCCGTCGAAAGGGAAACCATCCTTGAACGTGTCTTCGTCAACGCGGTGTGCGGGAATCGTAAAGTGCTGCCAGGTTCCGGGGACGTCAACAAACTTGACATCGACGAACTTGATTTCCTTCTCTTTGATCAGGCTCAGGACTTCCTTGGCTGTTTTTGCCATCGCAGGGCTGATTCTCCTTAAGATGATTTTGGGATGGGAACGCTGTCAGAGCCTGCAAAGAGCACGTCTGACACAAAAAAACGTCCCTGGCGGCGACAACGAAGATACATCTTCGCGCCGGATCACTCAGGAACGTCAGTGTTCTCGGTGAGGGCGTACCAACACCCAACTCGACCAAAGTATACTGACTTGGAAAGTCTTTGTCAACACCTGGCGGACGTGTCCCAAGCAGGCGAAATACACCCATTAAGCTTAGACTTTTCTTAGAATTTAGAAGAGATTCAACTGAACGTTCTTATGTCCCGGCGTCCACGATACGGAAGGTTTGTCGCGTTTTGCGACATCCACCAGAACGGGGCAAGCCGTCTCTACGGCGATCGTTGCGCGGGCGTATCCGAGCGCAAGCCGGGGCGTGTTATTTTCTTTGGAAAGGTGCGCCAGCCAGGCTGTATGAGGTCCATGCCGCAGAGCATGCTCGCAAAGCAGACCAACGGCCGCCTCGTTTGATAAGTGGCCGTTCATTCCAAGGATACGCGCCTTTAACGGGCCGGGATATGGACCTGCGCGAAGCCGGTGAACGTCATGATTTGCTTCCAGAATTAACAGGTTCGCGCCCTTAGTCGCCACCCGTATTGTGTGAGTGATGTGTCCGGCGTCCGTCACCAGACTGACTTTCTGCTCCGCCGACCTGTTATATACGTTGATTCCGACCGGTTCAGCCGCGTCATGCGGAATGGGAAACGTGGTGATATCCATGTCCCCGGCCCGCCATCTTTCGCCGACTTCCAGCACATGGTGTGGGCTGTCTCGTTCTGCGCCGAATATTCTGTTCAGTGTGGGTGTGTTTGCAACGATCGGCACGCCGAATTTTCGAGACAGCGGCAGGGCAGCCTGCGAGTGATCGCCGTGTTCGTGAGTCAGAACGATTCCGGAAAGTGACGCGGGATCGATTTCCTTCTCATTGAGGGCGCGCAGCAAAGCGCGCAGGGATAGACCTGCGTCGATGAGGAAGCTATGATGCGCGCTGCGCATCAATGTTGAGTTGCCTGAAGATCCGCTGGCCAGTGAGTGGACCCAAAAACGCCCGTCCATGCTAAGAATTGTACCACACCAAACGTTACTCAATCGCGTAGTGAACAAACACATGTGCGGGTCAGGGTTTCAGGATCGCTCCCGTGGCCCGGCTGCCTTCCTTGCCTCCGCCTACGAATTTTCCGCCCGCGGCAAGGACAGCGCCGTCTGAAAATGAGACGAACGCGAGGTCAAGTGCGTCCCAGGGCAGAGCAGTTGCATCTCTCCACTCGCCTTTAAGCGGCTCATACATCTCAACTGTGGAATTGGAACGGTGGGCCGACTGCTGCCAGCCGCCTGCAACAAAGATCGCGCCACCGGAAATCGCCTGTCCATGGGCCATACGGTCTATGTGAAGAGATTTCGCGGGCCGAAATGTTTTCGTAACGGGATCATAAATGTCGCAGTCTTTCGGTCCGTCCGAGCCGTTCTGTCCGCCGGCAACGAGAACGGAGCCATCCGGAAGAAGCGCAAGGGTGGGGCGATCCCGCGGCGTGGACATTTTTGAGGACAATTGCTCGAAGTGGCCCGTAACTGGGTCGAATATCTCCGCAGACGCAAATGGCCGGTCCGGTTTGCCGACCTGCCAATGCTTTCCCCCAACGACCAGAACAGTCCCATCATTCAAAAGAATCGATTCATGTCCGAAGCGGTCGTCACTCATGCGGCCAGCTGTGCGAGTGATCGTCTCCACCACAGGATCGTAGATCTCCGCCGTATCGAGGGTGTGGTGGGCATGGGTATCGAAACCGCCAATGAACAGAATGCGGCCGTCTTTGAGCGTTGTCGCCGTAAAGAGCTCGCGGGCCTGTGTTAACTGGGTTGGCAGCACGGAGAAACGCTTGAGTACGGGATCGAAAATTTCCATCGTCTTGATCGAGCCAAGGACGAGGTTGTATCCGCCGGCGATTACCACGCGGCCATTCGGCAGAAGGGATACGGTCGCAAAGTCCCGTGGAAATGTCATTCGGGATTGCAGAGGAATGAAGCGGTTCGTGGCTTCGTCGTAGATGTCCGCCGTTGAGACGCACGTGCCTGCGGAATAGGAATACCCGCCGGCAATCAGGGCAGATCGTCCGTCTGCGAGTGTGATTGCGGACGGAGCCCAGCGCTCGTCCAGCATATTGTTTTCTGCGGCCCGCCATGCTGCGGAGCCGGTATTTGCTGCCATATCATCTGCGCGTCCAACAAGCGGAATTGCCGGCACGGCAGCAGCTATGCCGGCGAGAAACAATCGATGGTGGATCTTCATTCTGTGGTGGCGTCGGCAAGTCCATCGCATGATGCAGCAAGCTCAACGTCGTTGTGAGTGATGCCGCCGGAATCGTGGGTCGTCAGAGTCAGTGTTACGCGGTCATAACGAATATCGATGTCGGGATGGTGGTTGACGGACTCCGCGTTCTCCGCAACCTCATTGACGAATCTAATGGACTGAACGAAGCTCTTAAACTTGTACTCTTTGCGAAGCGCACCATCTATCAACGCCCAGCCGGGCAGATGAGTGAGATGCTCGGTGATCTCCGATTCCTTGAGTTTTGGGAGGGACATTGTGTTAATCTCCTTTGACGGCTTGACTGCCATTGTACCCAGATCGGGGTGAAGGAATTGGGGGTGTCGTGGACGAACTGATGGGTAATATGAGGGCAATTATCCAGCGCGTTGAACGCGCATCTGTTACGCTAAGAGAAACCGGAGAAAAACGCGCCATCGGCCGCGGATTCGCCGTACTACTAGGAATAACGAACGGCGATACGGAATCTGACGCGGCTTATCTGGCGGATCGTATTCTGGGAATTCGGATACTTGGCGATGACGCCGGTAAGATGAACCTCTCCCTGACCGATGTTCCGGGGGCGGAGTTGCTTGTAATATCCCAGTTCACGCTTTATGGTGATGCCACCACCGGGAGACGTCCATCCTTTACCGCAGCGGCGCGTCCCGATGTGGCCGTGCCATTATATGAACACTTCGTCCGGCTTCTGCGTCAATCTCCGATACCGACTAAAACGGGCGAGTTTGGGGCAGATATGCTGGTCGAAATCCACAATGACGGTCCTGTTACAATGATATTGGACAGTACGGCCAAGAAGTCCTAGGACTCATTGGGCGGCCTTAGGGGCGCTGTATGGGCATTCTGAAACCAGGAAAGTACGGAGTTTTGCAGGGTGTCTGAGGAAATGCAAGATAGCGAACCGCGCGCTTCAGCCGCGGAGCGGCCGGCGGAGAAGAACAGACCACGCCTTTCTCGAACATTGCCGGCGGCACAAGAAGACGGCGCGGCTGAACTGCGGCGGGCCGGCGAAGAAAGTCTCAAGGTCGGCGACGTCAACCGGGCGATTACGAGGTATAAACGCCTGGTAGACCGCGTTGCGAACGGCGAGAGTGAAGATTCCGTGGCTCGAGCGCACACGGATCTGGGAAATGCGTATGCTTATGCGGAAGAAACGGTGAGCGCCGTGAGGCAGTTTCACCGCGCAATCCGCTTGAGCCCGAAAAAGGCGGAGCCGCATTTCTCGCTTGCGGAGGTCTATCGCCGCAACGGAAAGACGCAGGAAGCTGTACGAGAATACCGAACTGCGATCGAGTACTCGCCACGAAACGCGTTCTACCACTTCCGGCTCGGCGAGACACTCACTCAGGCCGGTTTCGAAGCGGCTGCTGTGGCTGAGTTCGAAGTCGCTGCGGGCCTTGCGCCCACAGATTCCTTCTACCACTTCTCGCTCTCCGACGCCTACCTCGCGATTCGGCGCATCGACGATGCAATCCAGGAAATGCAGACGGCGACCGTGTTTGCGCCGCGCGATGCTTACTATAATCTGCGTTTGGGGGTTCTGTACTTGATGAGCGGCCTTGCGCGCGATGCTGCAGACGCGGTGGAGCAGGCGGTGCGTCTCGAACCGCGGAATGCAATGTATCACTGCATTCTCGCGGATATCTACTTCGAGCTTGACCATGTGGCCGAGGCGGATGCTCATTACCGGCACATCGGACGCCTGGATGACTACGACCGTGAGAACGTCCGCAGGATCCGCGCTGTCACGGATCTGCGGGGCGGCTGGGATCTGGCCGAATAGGGGCATTAGCCCTTTTCGGCGAAGATCTCGCGCAGCCTGGGTTCGTCCGCCGCATGAACGAGCACGATAACCGTGTCGTTTGCGATAAAGATGGTGTCGCTTTCGGGGAGCACGGCGTTATCGTTGCGCACCAGCGAGATGATGAGCGAATGGCCCGGCAGAGGGAGGGAGCGCACGCTCTTGCTCAGAACCGGCGACTTTTCCGATACGCTTATCGCTACCACTTCAATATTTCCGTTTCGCAGCGCGCCCAGCGGAATAACTTCGCCAGGTTCGATCTGCTGCTCGATCAGATTGAAGATGATCTGCGTGCTTGATACCGTAGTATCGATGCCAAGGCGTTGAAACAGCACCTGGTTTTCCGGGTTATTCACACGAGCTACGGTGCGTGGCGTTTCGAAACTTGCCTTGGCCATCTGGCAGATGACGAGGTTGTCTTCGTCGTCTCCGGTGACGGCAACGATGACATCCGCCCTGCCGAACCCTGCTTCGCGCATGACGCGCACTTCGCAGCCGTCGCCTTGCACGGCGACATCGCCGAGTTCCTCGGCGACGAGCGCGTGCCGCCTGCGATCCTTCTCAAGGAGCAGGACCTCATGCCCCTCTGCCAGCAATTGCTTGGAGAGGTAGTATCCGACTTTTCCACCGCCGACTACAATTACGTACATTGATGATTATCCGCCCTTATTATCTGTAACGCCCGTAAGTGACCACGTTATCCGAGGCGTGTCAGGTAATCCCGGTCCCACTCCTGGGCTGTCGCAAGCAGGCCGCTCGCATCGGGTGTTTGCAGGGCTGCCGAGTGGAGAACACTGGCTGCAAGGGTCGTCGTACAGAGCGTTATGATGCCCATTTCACGATAGGCCTGCGCCCTGATGGGATCGTAGATGCGCGCAAGCACGCGCGGTATGCTGTAAACTTCCTTGGCAATCTGCGCCGCCATAATATTCGTGTTATCACCTTGCGTCACCGCAAAGAACACATTGGCGCTTGCGATTCCCGCTTTTTCGAGAGTATCACGATCCAGGCCTGTTCCGACGACACGCTGGCCGCGAAACTTAGGGCCGAGGCGGCGGAACGAGTCCTTGGTAAGATCCACTACAGTGACCGAGTGCCCCTCTAATGTGAGTTGCTTTGCCAATGTTGATCCTACGCGACCGCAGCCCAGAACCACGACTTTGAGAGACGAACTGTCAGTCATAACGACACTAACCCTCCACGTTCCGATGGGTACCCGAACAGCATACACGCAGCCTACTTGGTGTGTCAAGTGCCAAGTAGGACTTGCGAGCTGTACGCGCATTCTTTCACCGCGGCGCATTCAGGCAGGGTATAATTGGGTCGAATGCTTTAAGATATCGCAATGATGTCTACCGACTACACAGGAGATATACGATGAGGCGAGGAATCGATCTACTTCCAGAAACACTGCCATTGGAAGCGGATGAGTTCACACCGCAGCGCGATGAGACCGGCGGGCGTGGATACCCTTTTGTCGTGATTGTGTACAACGACGACTGGCATACTTTTCCGGCGGTTGAAAATCAGTTGATCAAAGCGACCGGCTGCACTCGTGAAAAAGCGGAGGCTCTGGCCATCGAGATCGACGGCCGCGGCCGCGCGGTTGTATTCGGCGGCGAGCAAGAAGAGTGCGAGCGGGTGGCCAATGTCCTGCGCGAGATCAAGCTTCAGGTTGAGACAGATCGCTCTTGACGGATCATGTTCTGACTGCTGGAAACTCGGGCTCTCAGGCGTCCTTAGCGCCGCTGGAGTTGCCTGCCGATTTTCAACGGTATCCAAATGTACGGGGTTCTCTGCCGGGGCCGCGATCTCTTGACCTTGCGCGCCGGTTGGACAAGTACGAAAGCCCCAACATCACCTTCGTTGGCGGGGCATTTCCGGTCTTCTGGCATCGCGCCTCCGGCTGCTATGTGCAGGATGTCGACGGCAACGTGTTTCTTGACTTTACCTCTGCGTTCGGTGTCGCAGGTATCGGACACGCTCACCCTGATGTGGTTGCCGCAATCCAGGAACAGAGCGCCCTCCTTATTCACGGTATGGGCGATGTTCATCCCTCCGATGTAAAAGCCGATCTCCTTGAGCGTATTGCTGCCCGAGTGCCGATACCGGACGCACAGGTCATCCTGAGCCAGAACGGCTCCGATGCCGTTGAAGCGGCCATCAAGACGGCTCGCCTTGCTACCGGCAAAAGGGGCCTTATTGCGTTTGAAGGCGGCTACCATGGGCTTTCTTACGGAGCGCTCGATGCCACGGCTCGCCAGGACTTCCGCCGGCCCTTCTCAGACCAGCTTGGCGGCTTCACCACCCATCTTCCATTCGGCTGCGATATCCCGATTATCGGCGATCTCTTAGCGAAAGGCGATATCGGCGCTGTCCTCGTTGAACCTATCCAGGGACGCGGTGGCATTCGAGTTCCTCCCACCGGCTGGCTGCGGGACCTGGCAGCCTGCTGCGGCCGCGCCGGCGCACTTCTCATCGCTGACGAGATATTCACGGGGTGGGGCAGGACGGGCGACTGGTTTGCCTGCGAGCACGAAGGCGTCGTGCCCGATATCCTCTGTATCGGCAAAGCAATGGGCGGCGGTTTGCCCATCTCCGCATGCGTAGCCGGAACCTCTCTCATGTCTGCCTGGGGCAAGTCGCGGGGCGAAGCGCTGCACACGAGCACCTTCCTGGGCAATCCTCTCGCATGCCGCGCGGCAATCGCCGCAATCGGCGTTATGGAGCGCGAGAACCTGCCGATTCAGGCTCGAAGCGCCGGAGCACTGCTGGCGCGGGATATGTATCTCCTGGCACAGAAATATCCAAATATTTATACCGAAATCCGGGGACGTGGCTTAATGTTGGGACTTCAAATAAAAAGTATAGAAGATTCTCTTAATATAGTGGAAGAATGCCTGCAAAGAGGATTGATCCTGTTGCCTGCCGGTGACGGGAGTGTCATCGAGCTTATTCCACCGCTGATCGTCTCCGCTGAGGAGATCGCAAAGGCTGCAGCGATACTCGATGAAGTCTCCAGCGTTCAGGCATAAAAAAGAAAATCGTCCTCTTATCTTCCCGTACTCTTGGCATAGTTCGTGCATTATTGCTGTGTATCTTAGGCCGCTTGTTTCCGATAACAATCGTTGACCGCCGACCGGAAACCTGGCGCTACACTGCAGTAAATAGAACTAAGGCTTGAAGTACGTAAAGGCAAAGAGGGCCATGCGCATTATTTCCGGTCATACGGCACGCAATTCTTACGTCTCTCTCGCGCTACTCGCGCTCTTATCAACCTGCGCTTTTGCACAGGAGCAGGCTTCCTCCAGCACACAATCCGTCAAGCAAACGGCAGACCACACCGCGCTTCAGCCAAATGCCATGGAGCAGGAATTCGTAAAGCGAATCAATGACGATCGCAAGTCGCGTGGCCTCTGTCTCCTGCAGATCGACCCGATGTTGACCGCTGTCGCCCGGGATCACTCCAAAGAGATGTGCGACAAGAATTACTTCGACCACCACTCGCCGACCGCAGGATTGACTTCGCCGCTGGATCGATACGTCTCCCGGCTGGCATCGTTCGAACGTACTCCGCCGGAATATGCCCTCGTTGGTGAAAATATTTACTACGCCAGCATGTTGAACGCGGTCTATAACGTGTCCTATGCGCACCAGGCCCTCATGAAGAGCCCCAACCACCGGAAGAATATCCTTGAGCCGCGCTACGAGAAGGTTGGTATCGGCACATATCGCAACGCTGCCGGAGAGTTCTGGGTGACTGAAGTCTTCCTGCGTGATGAAGCCGAAAGCGCCCCCGAGCACAACCCTGCATTTGCGCAGTCTCCCGATCAGAAGAATAACACCTCCGCGACTGTCGCTTCCGATCCGGAACCCTAAACGTATTTCAACGGTAATTGCGCCGGCTGAGCGCGGTGAGCGTTCAGCCGGTATAATCACCATATGCTTCTTGCAATAGATTCCGGGAATACCAACATTAAGTTCGGTATCTTCGATGGCGCAGATCTTCGCGCAAGCTGGAGACTGCGAACTGAGGTCGGGCGAACATCCGACCAGTATGCGGCTCTCCTTCACACCCTCTTCGGCAACGAAAACTTCCAGTTTGGCGACATCGACGGCGTTATTGTCGCCAGCAGCGTTCCCGCCGCCATCCCTGACCTTCAGCGCCTCTCCCGAACGGCTTTCAAGCGGGAGGCTATTCATGTCACACCGCTTAGCGACCTCGGTCTCGACGTCGCCTATCAGCCGCCTACGGATGTCGGCGCTGACCGCTTGATCGACTCGCTTTCTGCGGTTCATCGGTATGGCGCTCCATGTATCGTGGTGGATTTCGGCACAGGGACGACGTTCAATGTTATCGCGCCGCCGGCCGAACCGGGAGGCAGACCTGTCTATCTCGGAGGGGCGATCTGCCCCGGAATAGGTCTCTCTCTCGATGCCCTCTATGCCCGCGCCGCAAAACTCTCATCCGTGGAACTGGTCACCCCGGACAGAGCAATCGGAAACACGACTGCTCGGGCGCTGCAGGCCGGCGTGCTCTTTGGTTTTGCCGCCCAGGTAGACGGCCTGGTTTCGCGTATCCTCACGGAACTGAACGCTCCCCGATGCCCGGTCATAGCAACCGGAGGACATGCCACGGAATTGATCATCCGTGAGACAAAGACGATCACTGCGGTCGAACCGCAGTTGACGCTCCAGGGGCTCCAGATTGCTTACGGCTTATTGAGCGCGAAATAATAGCGTTCGCCGGCGTGAATACAGTCAGGATGCGATCGGAAGCCCCATGAATCGCGTATCAGAGGCTGTGGTATAATCTTCAAGCTATGTCTGCAGCCCAAAAAACAATTTTACGTCCATTGAAAATCGGTCCCATCACGGTGGATACGCCGCTTGTGCTCGCGCCGATGGCGGGAGTCACCAGCCATGCGTTCCGCCTGCTGTGCCGCCGTTATGATGTCGGTCTGGTGGTAACCGAACTTCTTTCGTCGCATGCCATCCACTACAAGAATAAGAAAACGTTTGGCATGTTCGACTGGACGGACGAGGAGCGGCCTGTTTCGGTACAGCTTTTCGGCGGCGAGCCCGACTTGATGGCCGAGGCGGCCCAGGTCGTCGAAGAGAATGGCGCTGAGATCGTCGATTTGAATATGGGATGCTGGGTCCCTAAAGTCGCTAAGACCGGGGCAAGGGCTGCGCTTCTCAAAGATGTTTGCCTTGCGCAGCAGGTCGTGAAAGCAATGGTTGATGCCGTCAAGGTGCCGGTGACGGTCAAGATCCGCTCCGGATGGGACCGCAGCAACACCACGGCCATCGAGTTTGCGCAGCGGGCGCAGGATGTCGGGGCATCGGCAATCGCAGTGCACGCCCGCTACGCGAATCAAGGATTTACGGGATCGGCCGACTGGTCGATCATCCGTCGCGTCAAAGATGCCGTGACAATCCCCGTGATCGGTAACGGCGATGTGGTCACGGTGGACGACGCCAAGCGGATGATCGATGAGACCGGTTGCGACGGCGTTATGATCGGCCGGGCGGCAATGGGCAACCCATGGATCTTCCGGCAAACTAAGCACTTCCTGGAGACGGGCGAGCGGCTTCCTGACCCTGCTCTGCCCGAACGAATAGAGGCGGCTCTCTTTCACCTCAAGACAATGGCGGCGACGCCCAATGTCGGTGAGGAGAGGGCCGTCAAAGAAATGCGCGGCCAGCTGACGCACTATTTCAAGGGCTTCCCCGGTGTCTCGTCTCTGCGAGGCAGCATTGTGAAGGCCGAAACGATCGCCGAAGTTGAATCGCTGCTCTACTACGAGAAAAACCGCACTGAATGAACAATTCGACGGAAGTCTCACTGCCCGATGATGGGCCGGATAGTCTGCCAGGATCGCGACATCAAGAGTGGGGAAACCTCATGGGCGCGAACGCGCTCTGGAAGATTGTGCTAATCTTCGTAGCATGGGGAATCTTTATACCCTTAATTCCGATCCAGGTTCGGCATATATCGCCGTTAGTCCCATTGTCTGCCTACATAGCTGCCACTGTGGCGTTCATGTTTCTACAGCTATGTCTGCTCTGGTCGATAGTGGCCTACGATCGAGAATCATCCAGAGGGTGGCAGATCGCAGCGGCGGGCATTATCGTATGGATTGGCCTCATGTGGGCCACAACCCTCCTTGGGAACGGTGTGCTGCATAACGTAAGCAAAACCATTTTGCTATTGCGAATTGCAAACCCACTTACTAATCTGGCGTGCTCAATCGGATTAGGATTTGCGGGAGCGAGATTGTCCCGGTTCGTTAAGGAAGCCAAGATTCTGCTGCCGATAACGGTGGTGGCCGGTGTTATAGACGTCATCGGAGCGATGTCCAACATCGGACTGACAAAGCATATCATCAAGACCCTTCCTGCCGTTGTGCCGAAGTTTTCTGTAAATCCACCAACTTTCGGCCATCTTCCTCCGATTGCAACTGTTGGCCCGGGCGATATTCTGTTCCTTTGTTTCTTTTTCTCCATTGTTCATCGATTCTCCATGAACCGGCGAGCAACATTCTGGGTTACGGATGTCCTGCTTACGCTAACTTTGCTCCTTGTAAGCCTTGGTCCTCCAGACCTGACAATTGCAGCTCTCTTGCCCATGGGTATAGGAATGGTGATCGCCAACTTCCGCTACTTCAAATACACGCGGGAAGAGACGTTCGCAATGATTTATGCCGGGATTATTGTTCTGGTGGGAGCTGTCATCTTTTTCTTAATGACCAATCGCTACATATTCAATCACAAGTAATGAGGATCGATCACTATGTCCGAGGATGGAGATAAGACCGCCAGACGTGTAATGATGCTGGAGACCGATGAGCGATCAGGCCTGGTAGCTGCTGTCGCCGCGTGCTGCGCTGAAAATGGAGTGTCACTGGAGATTACCACAGGGCCGGCGCACGTGCTCGTAACGTTCACGGCCGAAGACAGCCGCGTGCAGCAGCTCTCAACTGCATTGGGAGAAGTAGGCGGCGTCACCGCAGTGCACGCCTATAAGGTCTTGAGCGCTGCGTAGAGTTTCAGCTGCCGGGCCATCAAAATGAAAAGCCCCCGTCCTTATTCTAAACCCGCTGGCGGGTCAGGATGGGGGACGGGGGCTTTCTTATGCCTACCCGAACTTATGGATATTGGTGGCGATGATATAGCTCTCATACAGCACAAGGCAGCTGTAGATGATAATCCCACCCGTGATTACAATCTTTGACGTTTTCAGGCTCTTGGTAGAAATTCCTTCACACGCCAGTACGACAACGGCTACTAGTACGAATTTGTAAATGGCAAATCCTGCCAGGCCGCCGAATTTCATGATGGCGATGGCTGCTGGGTTCGCTTCCTGACCCTCGTGCCGGAATATATATCCGGTTAGGAACAGGTCGAACAGGTTAAGCAGAAGAAATCCTAAATACTCCTGCGCTAGAACAACATCCTTGCGAAACATTCCTGCGCTGTCCCTTCTTTGGTCCCGATGTTCGCTTACTGGGAATTATCTTATTATATAGCGTTCTGGCTCAGATTTAATGTCCGGATGAAACTCAACGGTTACAGCGCCAGCATTTCTCGCGCGTGCTGAACGACAGCTTCGGTTCTCCGGGCGCCGCCAAGCATCCTCACGAGCTCCTCGACACGCTCATCGCGCGTGAGCGTTCGTACCACTACAACGGTGCGGCCCTCCACCACATTCTTTTCGATGAAGAAGTGCGTATCCGCTCTTGCCGCAATTGCCGGCAAGTGGGTGATGCACAATATCTGCGCATCGCCTCCGAGCTTGGCAAGCTTTTCCGCGAGGACCTGGCCGGTCCTGCCTCCAACACCCACGTCGATCTCATCAAAGACCATGGTCGGCATTTCTCCGCTGCTCGCCATGACAGACTTCATTGCGAGCATGATGCGAGACATCTCGCCGCCCGACGCCACACGGGCAAGGGGCTTGAGAGGTTCACCGGGATTGGCGGATAGCAGAAACTCGACGCGGTCGACACCCTTGGCGGACAGGGCCTGCGGCTGGATCGACACCTCAAAGCGTGTAGCGTTCATTGCGAGGTCGGCGAGTTCAGCCAGGATCTTGGCGGCGAACTGGTCAGCTATGCCCCGCCTTGCCGTTGTGAGCTTCTTCGCCAGGGCCAGCGTCTCACGCTCTGCCTTTTCGATCGCCTTGCTCAGATCCGCATCACGCTGCTCGGAATTTTCCAGGCGGTCAAGCTGAGATGCCGTCTCACGCTCGTATGCCAGGATGTCGGCAACAGTCTCCCCATATTTGCGTTTGAGCGCACGGATGACTTCAAGACGGGTTTCGATCTCTTCAAGCCGCTCTGGGTTAAACTCAAGCTCTTCGCGGTAGTGCCTGAGCTGCCCTGCTGCATCCTCGGCGTAGGCTACGGCATCGCGGAGAAGACTTGCGATCGTTACCAGCGTCTCATCAATGGAGGCCACATGCTCTACGGCAATGAGGGCGTCTCCAAGCTGATCCAGAGCCGGCACCACACCTTCATCTCCGGTGAGGAGACCGTATGCCAGATTGGCCGCGCCAGCCAATTTCTCAGAGTTAGCTAATCGTGACCGATCATTTATGAGCTCTTCTTCCTCGCCGAGCTTGAGCGAAGCCGATGAGATCTCTTCGACTTGAAACCGGTAAAGGTCGAGCATCCTCGTTCGCTCGCGTGCATCAGACCGAAGTTGATCGAGTTCACGGCGCAGCTGAGCGAGCTTTGTATACGATTCGGCAACACTGCTTCGAAGCGTAAGGAGAGACTTTCCGCCCCATTGATCGAGGATGTCGATGTGCCGGTCGGCTGCGAGCAGGAGCTGGTGATCATGTTGACCATGGACATCGACAAGGAAGTCGCCGATTTCCTTTAGGGTCGCCACCGGCATTAAACGTCCATTAATGCGGCACTGGGACTTGCCTGTCGATCTTACGATGTCCCGAGAGATGAGAAGTGTATCGTCGTCGGATTCGATTCCAAGCTCTTGAAGCTTGGCCCCAACTTCGGACGCAACGCCTGTTATGTCGAATACAGCTTCAACGGACGCCCGGTCCGCGCCGGTACGGACGATATCTGCGCCGGATGCTCGCTCGCCCAACGCGAGTCCGAGCGCATCGATAATGATCGACTTGCCTGCGCCGGTCTCTCCCGTGAGAGTATTCAATCCCTCACCGAATGTCAGATGAAGACGATCGATGAGGGCGAAATTCGTAACATGTAGTTCCTGAAGCATTAGGAAAAACTCTTGGCCGCTCGATCTTGCATCGTCGACCGGGCGCCCCTTCAATGAAATAGGCGACAGCGAAGAATTAAATCTCTGACCTCGAAAAGTCCGGCAAGACTAAAATAACCGGCGGTGGTTGAATACGAATCGTGGCTGACCGTTAGTAGATAACGCGCTCACCCCAACGCAGCTTCGTCTGCAGCTTGTCGTAGAAATCCGCGCCGCCTACCGTGATGAGCCTGGCAGGGTATGGCGAACGCCGCACCTTGATCTTGTCACCGGGCTGGAGCGGGAAGCCAAGCTGTCCGTCGACGGTGACCCGCACGGTGTCTTCCGGATCCCTTTCAACCATAACGCTTACTTCGTGATCCGGCGGCACCAGCAGCGTCCGCGCTGTGAGCGTATGGGGACAGATGGGCGTTACAAGAAGCGTCTGCAAATCCGGATGGACCAGGGGGCCTCCCGCAGAAAGGGAATAGGCCGTCGATCCGGTCGGGGTAGCGATGATGATGCCGTCGGCTGCGTATGTGGTCACGTAGCGGCCGTTTACGAGCAGGCGGAGGTGAAGCACACGCGATAATGGGCCATGCGCCACAGCGATCTCATTCAAAGCATAAACGGATGTTGATTCGCCGCTCTGCTCCTGCTCGGAGACGCCCGCAATCATCATGCGCTCTTCGATCTTGTAGTCGCCCGCAAGAAGCCGATCCAGAGCTTCCGTAAACAACTCGGGAGCGACTTCCGTGAGGAACCCGAAGCGCCCTAGGTGAACCGGAAGGATAGGTGTGCCGTTGGGGGCGCACTCCCGGGAAGCGGCAAGGATCGTTCCATCGCCTCCCAGAACGATTACGACGTCGGCTGAGCCGGCCTCGGCCTCAGAGACGCCTCGATCTTCGGCGCCGAAGGTGCGGGCGATATGATGGGGCAAAAGGGTAGTGATGCCGCGCTCACGCAAGTAGGTGTCCGCGATCCGGGCAGCGCCCAGAGCCGCTTCTTTACCCGCGTTGGCCAAAATTCCGATTGTTTTGATTATCATGCAAAGAACATGCTGAAACGCCGGCTTGGCCGGAAAATTTGATTTTGCGTCGTCTCGGAAAATGCCGGGATCGAGTAGCCAAGCCTGTTGTCTACCAGATTGACGTGCACCTTCCGCGAGCAATTCGCACAATCAGTGTACCTGGTTCAAGTGCCCGAACTTGCGCTGCCGGAAGATCTAGTGCCCGGAGAAGCGGGCGAGATTCTGCTTTGCTTCGAGCTGCTTCGGATCCATTTCGATTGCCTTCTTATACGCGGCAATCGCAGCGCGGGTGTTCCCACGGCGTTCATATATCACGCCGAGGTTGTTTTGAGCCATCGCATCACGGCGGTTAATCTTAAGAGCAGCTTGAAATGCCTTCGCGGCATCGTCGAGATTCCCTGTTTGCTCATATGCAAGACCCAGTGAATGCTGAACGTCAATATCGTCAGGGCCGTTCTGGGCGACGTAAGCATATTGCTCCGCTGCCGGAGCATACTGCTTCATGGCCATGTATGTGTCGGCAAGCTCAAGTCTGATCGCCAGATCGTTCGGCCTTAGCTGCACAGCCGTCATTAACTTGGAAGCGGCGTTCGGCAAGTCATCGATTTTGATGTAAAGCGATGCCAGAGCAATGAGAGCCTCCGGCGACTTCGGATCGGCGTCTACAGCCCGTTTGAGCGTACTCACGGCTTCGTCCGTATTTTTAGCCGCGTCCAGCGCAACGCCAAGGCCGGTCAGGGCGCGCGCATCGCCGGGCTTGGAAACAAGCGCCTTGCGGTAGGCGGCGATTGCGCTATCCTTGTCTCCTGTACGGCTTTCCATCACAGCAAGGTTGTACAGAGCGGCAAAATCATCCGAGCGGGCATTAAGAGCCGCAGTATATTCCTTGATGGCCTCCACAGGTTTATCCGTAGCCCCATACGCCTCAGCAAGCGCGAAGTGAGATTCATACACGAACGGAGTGCCAAGCGCAATTGCCTTCTTTAGCGCTCCAATGGCCTTGCCGCGCTGCCCAAGCTGCCCTTCGATCAATCCTGCGTTCAGCCATGCGCCGGCATCTGCGGGATCGAGATCGGCGGCTTTTCGGTATGCGGCTGCAGCCTTGGGATAACTCTCGTTCTGTTCGTAGGCAAATGCCAGGTTTTTATACGCGATCGCCGAAGGCGCAATCTCGATAGAAGCGAGATAGGATGTTGTCGCCTCCGGATATTTACCAGCCTTAGCAAGCGCATTCGCCAGGTTAAGGTGAGCGCCGGCGCTATGCGGCTGCCGCTCAAGGACGAGGCGATATTGCACAATGGCTTCGTTGGTTCGTCCATCCTTGAAGTATGCTGCTCCCAGATTGTTATGGGCAGCCAGATCTGTGGAGTTCAACCTTACTGCCGCTTCCAGTTCGCCGATGGCATCCGTAGTCTTTCCCTGCTTCAAATATATGAAACCGAGAAGGCCGTGTGCCGGCTCGTTGTTCGGATTTGTCTTGAGCAGGCGCTGCAACTCGTCGGCTGCGGCATCCAGCTTTCCGGCCTTGAAATCTGCCGCGGCAGCGGGCATGCCGGCAGGCTGCGCAGGATCGGCCACTGCGGCCAGCGGAACCTGAAGCAGCAGAATTGAAATGGCGGCGCGAGATAGAATTGATATCATTGCATTCTTGGTTAACAGCTGACGCATACTACGAATAACGGCTTAATTATAGCCGAAATAAGAGGCTTGCCGCAACGCGGCGGCGCGGTAACAAGCTCATTCACCCCCAAATAGCAACTAAAAGAGCAATTCTGTTAATGTAATCAAAAAATCTTATTAATAATAATTTATGCCACGATTATGGGCTGCTTTTGGCGCTATGTATGCCTTTTACCCAAACTTTGAGGATCAACAAGAACAAAACGCACATTCTTGCAGGGATAATACGGTCTGGTGGCGAATCGAGACGCCGGATTTCATTGTGGTTCGAGAGGAGATTAGCATTGTGGCACAGGTCGAACCTGAGTTGAGCGAGACTGAGCAGAAGTTCCCTCCGCCGGCTGCTTTCGCGGAGAAGGCTAATTGGAACGATCCGGCTGTATACGAGCAAGCTGCCGCAGACCCGGAGGCTTTCTGGGCCCAGCGGGCCGGCGATTTGAGCTGGAGCAAGCCGTGGGATACCGTATGCGAGTGGAATTGGCCGCATGCGAAATGGTTCACCGGTGGAAAGTTGAATGTATCTGTCAACTGCCTCGACAGGCACCTCGATGGCCCACGGCGCAACAAAGCGGCGATCATTTTCGAAGGGGAGCCGGGCGATACGCGCACCCTTACATATTGGGATCTGCATCGAGAGGTAAGCACATTTGCAAATGTGCTTACGGGGTTGGGCGTTGCTAAGGGAGATCGTGTAACGATCTACCTCCCCATGATTCCCGAGGCAGCCATTGCCATGCTGGCCTGCGCGCGCATTGGAGCGGCTCACTCGGTCGTCTTTGGCGGCTTTAGCGCGGACAGCCTGCGCGAGAGGATTGCAGACAGCAACTCCAAGATTGTAATCACGGCCGACGGCGGTTGGCGGCGAGGCGGTGTTGTAAAGCTCAAGGAAGCCACCGACAATGCTCTCACCGGCGAAACCACTGTCGAGAAGGTCGTGGTCGTGGGACGTACCGAAAAGGACCGCAGCACCGTGCCCATGCAGGAAGGCCGGGACCTCTGGTGGGACGACCTCGTGGCAGCGGCGGATCGCCGGTGCGAACCCGCCGAGATGGACGCCGAAGATCTGCTCTTCATCCTCTACACATCCGGCTCGACCGGCAAGCCTAAAGGAATCGCGCACACCACAGGCGGATATCTCACCGGCGCGACAGCCACCACCAAGTATATCTTCGACCTCAAGGATGACGATGTCTACTGGTGCACTGCCGATGTTGGCTGGATAACCGGCCACTCTTATGTCGTTTACGGACCGCTTTCGAACGGCGCCACCGTGTTCATGTATGAAGGAGCGCCGGACTGGCCCAAGCGTGACCGCTTCTGGGACATCATCGAAAAGTACGGCGTCACAGTGCTTTACACAGCTCCGACAGCGATCCGCGCCTTTATGAAGTGGGGAACTGAGTGGCCTGAGAAGCACGACCTTTCCACACTGCGGCTCCTGGGATCCGTCGGCGAACCGATCAACCCGGAAGCCTGGCTATGGTACCACAAGCATATCGGCGGCGAGCGATGCCCCATCGTGGATACCTGGTGGCAGACCGAGACCGGGGCCATCATGATCACACCTCTTCCCGGCATTGTGACTACCAAGCCCGCAAGCGCCGGCCGTCCGTTCCCCGGCATAAGCGCCATGGTTGTCGATGAGACCGGGAATCCGCTTCCTGAAGGCAGCGACGGAGTCGGTCTACTCGTTATCACTAAGCCATGGCCATCCATGCTTCGAACGCTCTGGGGCGATGACGAGCGCTATCGCGATGTTTACTGGTCGAAGTTTTCGGAGAAGGGTTACTACTTCGCCGGCGACGGAGCACGGCGCGACAAGGATGGCGACTACTGGCTTCTTGGCCGTGTCGACGACGTCATGAATGTCGCCGGGCATCGCGTTTCGACCATGGAAGTCGAAAGCGCGCTGGTTGATCATCCCGCCGTGGCGGAGGCTGCCGTTATCGGCCGCACCCATGACATCAAGGGGCAGGCGATTGCGGCGTTCGTAACGATCAAAGAGGGGATTGCACAGACGCCGGAGCTCAACAAGGAGCTTAAGGCGCACGTCTCGAAGAAGATCGGAGCGATCTGCCGGCCGGACGACCTGTTCTTTACGGCTGAACTTCCGAAGACACGAAGTGGCAAGATCATGCGGCGGCTGCTTCGGGATATTGCCGAGGGACGGACGCTGGGAGACACGTCGACGCTTGCCGATCCAACAGTGGTGTCAAGTCTCAAGGATAAATATTCGGACGAGGGATAACCGCTGAAACACAGTGGTTACACGCATACGGGTATAGTCTCTGTATCAGGCGATGCATAGAATTTGAGCGCAGTGAATTTGAGCAAGGAGATGCGAGTTTGAAGATACACGAATATCAGGCGAAGCAGCTGCTAAAGCAGTATGGCGTGCCTGTGCCGGCCGGTCAGGTGGCATCTACGCCTCAAGAAGCGCATGACGCCGCTGCCGCGCTGGGCAGCAGGGTGGTAGTAAAAGGTCAGGTTCACAGTGGTGGACGCGGCAAAGCCGGCGCAGTAAAGCTGGCGGACGATGCTGCAGGAGCAGAAGAGATCGCCAAGAACCTTCTAGGCAAAACTCTCTTCTTTGCCCAGGCGAACGCGGATATGACTGTCAATCGCGTGCTTGTGGAAGAAGCCGTTAATATCGCCAGCGAATTGTACGTTGCGATCACACAGGATCGAGCTTTTCAGCGGAATGTGCTGATCGTCTCGACCAAGGGCGGTATGGATATCGAAGAGGTCGCGGAAAACAACCCGGCCGACATCGCAACACTCTATATCGATCCGCTCCTTGGGCTGCAGGATTATGCTGCCCGCCAGGTACTCTTTGATGCCAATGTGGACAAAGACTATATCAACAAGGGAGTCGTGTTCCTGAAGGCGCTCTATAGCGCTTATGTAGGAACCGATGCGACATTGGCTGAAGTCAATCCGCTCGTAATCACCAAGGAAGGCAAACTGATCGCCGGCGACGCAAAGTGGGATATCGATGAGAACTCCCTCATTCGGCATCCGGAGCTTGCTGAGCTTAACGATACTAACGAGCAGGATCCGATCGAAGTCGAAGCCCACAAGCGCGGAATTCAGTATGTTCGGCTTGAAGGCGGCGACATCGGCATCATCGGCAACGGCGCAGGACTCGTCATGACGACCATGGATGAAGTCAAGCGCGCCGGCGGCAAGCCGGCCGACTTCCTTGATATCGGCGGCGGCGCAAAGGCAGAGGCAGTCACTAGCAGCCTTCAGGTCGTGCTGTCCGATCCGAATGTCAAGGCCGTGTTGTTCAATATCTTCGGCGGCATTACCCGCGGCGATGAAGTCGCCAAGGGCATTATCGAAGGTGTTGCCACTCTCGATGTGAAAGTGCCGATCGTCATTCGACTGGCGGGAACACGCGCCGCCGAGGGCGCAGAGCTGCTCAAGACAACCAATCTCGTGCCTGCTGAGACTATGCAGGAAGCCGCCCGCAAGGTGGTGGAGCTTGCGTACGCGACAGCGTAGCCTGGATTAACCAGTAGCTAAAGAGAAACGCTCACTCCGGTTAATTAGTCGCAGGCTCCCCTCCCCAACCCTCCCCGAAGGGAAGGGAGAAAGACACAGAAAAGGGCGCCATCTTTTCCTAAAGTCCCTCCCTTCGGGAGGGGTTTGGGGTGGGAGCCTGCGACAACTGGCATCTATAGTTTAAGAAGGAAGGACGAAGAAATGGCTGATATCTGGGAGTACAAGATCGTCGTAAGCGAAGAGGACGATGAGACCGACGAGGAAACCCTCAATAGCTTCGGCGCACAGGGCTGGGAGCTTATCAATGCGGTGGCCGATGTCCGCGCCAATGAGGACGCTGAAAACCTGCCCGAAGAGGATCAGAATGTCCCCGTCACTGTTTTCTATTTTAAGCGTCGCAAGGGTTAATATACGCCGATGAGTATCCTCGTAGATAAAAACACTAAAGTCATAGTCCAGGGGATCACCGGCCGGGAAGGCGAGTTTCACACCACGCAGATGCTCGCCTACGGCACTCAGGTGGTAGGCGGCGTCACCCCCGGCAAGGGCGGCCAGACCGTCCAGGGCGTTCCCGTCTTTGACACGGTTCGCGAAGCCCGCGACAAAACGGGCGCAAACGCGTCGTGTATATTCGTTCCCCCCAGGTTCGCAGCCGACGGTATCCTCGAAGCGGTCGATGCAGGCATCGACTTCATCGTCTGCATTACGGAAGGCATTCCGATCCAGGACGAGATCCGCGCTGTCAATGTCGTAAAGACGTCGAAGTCGCGTCTTCTCGGTCCAAACTGCCCGGGAATCCTTACGGTCGGCGAGTGCAAGATCGGTATCACGCCCGCCAGCATCTTCACGCCGGGACCGGTCGGGATCGTTTCGCGATCCGGCACCCTGACATACGAAGCTGTTGACGCGCTGACCCGAGCCGGCCTTGGCCAGACCACTTGCGTGGGAGTCGGTGGCGACCCCATGCCGGGAACTCGCTTCATCGACGTTCTCCCGCTGTTCGAGGCGGATCCCGATACGAAAGCTATCGTGATGTGCGGCGAGGTCGGCGGCTCCGACGAAGAGATCGCTGCCGAGTACATCAAGACGATGACAAAGCCTGTAATCGGCTTCATCGCCGGTCTCACAGCGCCTCCAGGAAAGCGAATGGGCCACGCCGGCGCAATCATCTCCGGCAGCTCCGGCGGACCACAGGCCAAAGTCGATGCTCTTAGGGCCGCTGGCGTAATCGTCGTGGAAAGCACGGCAGATATCCCGGCGCGCGTTAAAGAAGCGCTGGGATAGGACCCACCCCATCCCCTCCCGAAGGGAGGGCGCGTTCTCGAAATCAAGGGGCTTGCTTTTCTTGACATTGCGCCAAGAAAAGCAAGCTTTTTGCATAGGCGTACGCGCCCTCCCTTCGGGAGGGAATAAGGGTGGGTCTTAAGCGTTTTCTTTTCCCCGCTGTTGCGTCTATTGCGCGTAGTTGCTATAATGTTTCATGGTGTGGGTAAGATCACATCACATCTGTCGTTTTGTGATGGGCGCCTGTAAGCGCACAGTTGCCGTACCGAGTCAACCCGGAGCAAACGCCCTTTTGGAGGAAACAGTGCACACATATGCTGCTTGAAGGAACGGTTTTCCGCGTCAATAGCGGAAACTACCATATTGAGACCGATAACGATGGCACCGTCGTCGCCAAATTACGAGGCAATCTCAAAAAAGAGCTGATCTACAGCACATCCGGATCCAGACCGTTTCGGGTCGAACAGGCGAAGAAGCGCCGAGACACCGATCCAATCGCGGTCGGCGATCGCGTCCGCGTCGATTCCGCCCTTGCCGTTATCGAAGAAATTCTTCCCCGCCACTCCGAATTTTCGCGCGAGTCGCCGTCCCTGAAGGGACAACATACGCTCGTCGCAAACCTCGATCACCTTTTTGTCGTTTTCGCCGCCCGTGAGCCACAACCCGATCTCTGGCTTCTTGATCGCTTTCTGATAGCCGCGGAATCTGCGGATATCAATGCCAGCATCATTATCAACAAGGTCGACTTGCTCGACGGCGACTACACTGCATTGGACGAAGCTCTGGCTCCTTATCGAAAGATGGGCTATCGTGTATTTCCCGTGAGCGCCCGTGAGCAGATAGGGCTTGAAGAACTTCGGGAAGAGCTTCGTTCCCACATCTCCGCATTTGCCGGCCCCAGCGGCGTCGGCAAAAGCAAGCTTCTGAACTCACTCTGTCCAGGCTTAAATCTGCGGGTAGGGGATATCGGATATATCACCTACAAAGGCCGCCATACGACCACATCCGCTGAGCTAATACCTCTGGAAGTGGGCGCGGGAAGCTGGGTGGCAGATACCCCCGGGCTGCGCCAACTGCAATTCTGGCAGGCGCCGAAAGAGGAGATGCAATTCTGCTTCCGGGAGTTTGCTCCCTACCTTGGTCAGTGCCGGTTTAACGACTGCAGCCATGGCAACGAGCTGGGATGCGCAATCGTCGCCGCCGTAGAAAGTGGCGAAATCGATGAGAGGCGCTACAGGAGTTTCCGAGAACTCAGGCAGTAAGATGCCGGATTCGGCGCTTGGCTGAAGAGGATTGGAAGTCTGAAGTGGAAACGGCCGCGGAGATGAAATCGTCTCCGCGGCCGTTATTGCGTTTAGCCGGCAGCGCCCGTGGATGGGCTTACTTCCTGCACCGGCGCTTCATCGTCTCCGCCGTCCGAGTTTCGGCCGCCGCTGCGGCGAGCCTGCATTCTTCCAATGAAGTTTGACAGGTTGTCGAACAGCAGGTAGACGCTCGGAATGACGACCAGGGTCAGCACTGTCGATACGATAACGCCTCCTACGACGACGATACCCAGTGACTGGCGGAAGCCTGCGCCTCGTCCGAGAGCTAGAGCCGTCGGCAGGGTCGCTCCGATGATCGCTGTAGACGTCATCAGAATTGGCCTCAGTCTGGTTGGAGCCGCTTCCAGAAGGGCGTCAACGCGTTTATATCCGCGCGCCCTCAAGGTGTTGGTGTAGTCCACCATCAAGATCCCGTTCTTGGCGGCAAGTCCATTCAACAGGATGACACCGATCGCGGCGATCAGGGAGAACGGCTGACCGGTCAGGAACAGGGCCAGAAGAGCGCCTACGAGCGCCTGTGGCAGCGTCAGCATGATCGCAAGCGGATACAGCACGTTGTTGAACAGAGCTGCCATCAGCATGTACGAGAGAATGATCCCGAGGAGGACCGCCTGAACAAGGAACGGACCTTCGTCGCCGATGCTCTGCGCCTCGCCACCCCATGTGTAGCTTAACGCCGCGAAGTCCTTCTGGGCGAACATCTTCTTCAGCGCAGGGTTAGCTTTCTGGTTGATGTTGCCGATCTGATATCCGGGCAACAGGTAGCCCGTGACCTGGACTTCTCGAAGTCTATTCAAACGATCGACGCGTGTCGGTCCCGCTCCGTTGGTAATGCTTGCCACATCACCCAGAAGGATAGGGCGATTGTTCGCATAGCCAACCGGTATGTTCCTGATCTGGTATGGGTTGTTCTTCTCGACTCCCGAAAGCTGGACGTCGATATTGTACTGCTGGCTGTCATCGGGATCGCGGAACTTCGACTGAATATCGCCCTGGGTGGCTGCCGCGACCGAGGCGGCAATATCTTGCAGGTTCAATCCATAGCTGGCCGCTCGATCGCGGTCCAGTCTTATCTGAAGTTCAGGCTGGCTGGCCTTGAATGAGATATCCGTGTTGTAAACGCCGGGAACCGAGGTGACGTAAGTCTTGACAGACTGAGCGGCCCGCATCAGGTCGTTGAAGTTCTGTCCAACGATATTGATCGTTAGCGGAGCGCCGCCGCCTCCGAAGCCGTTAACCTCGGATGCCTGTATCTTTGCGCCGGGGATCGTTGCGACAAGATTTCTTATGTCGGCCGCGATGGATGCGTCAGTGACATCACGAAGATGCTCACCGTCGTCCGCCTTGTTGCCGTGGAGCGCATCGAGCGGGGCAGCCTTATCGTACAGCGATACCTGAATATTGCCGTATTGGGTTCCTACGTTGCCCGATCCGGTCGAGTTGGACTGGCCAATGGAAGTCAGCAGATACTTGACGTTCGGGTTGACCTTCTTGTCAGCGCGGATCCGGCGCTCAACCTCATCCGAAATGCTTCTTGTATATGCAATAGACGAACCTGCCGGGGCTTCGATCGTAACCGCAACTTGACTCTGGTCCTGGCCGGGAGCGAAACGGAAGCCGAGCTTAGGTCCGATCATCATTACGACGACCACAAGCATGGCATTGCCCGTGATCACGACGATCCATGGATGCCTCAGGCAGACAGCCAGGAAACGCGCATAGGCCAGTTGGAACTTGTGATAGCCTCGGTCGAACCAGGCCGCAAAACCGCGCTTCCCTTCTCCTTCGCTCTCGAACTGTTCGCCCTTATGGAACCAGCGTGAAGCCAGCATAGGAGTCAATGTGAACGATACGAAGAGGGAGAAGGTAACGGCTACGGCGACTGCCGCTCCGAATGACCGGAAGAACTCTCCTACGACGCCTCCCATGAAGGCGATCGGAATGAAGACAACGAGGTCGACCGCTGTCAGCGTAACGGCCGCGAGGCCGATTTCAGTACGTCCCTTGATCGCAGCCGTAATCGGATCTTCACCAAGCTGCAGGTGCCGGACGATATTCTCAAGAACGACGATCGAGTCGTCGATCAGGATGCCGATCGCAAGCGAGAGGCCCAGCAGAGTCATCGTGTTCAGTGTGAATCCGAACATCGAGATCGGCAGGAACGTTGCGATCAAACAGGTCGGGATCGCCGCAGCGATAATAAACGTAGCCCGAAGGTTATGCAGGAACAGGTAAACGATCAGAATGGCGAGCAGCGCGCCAAGCATGAGAGAAACGACGACGTCTTTAAGGTTGTCTTTTACCTGCTTAGACGTGTCCTGGGTCAGCGTAAAGGTTACGTTTGACGGAATGTACTTGTGGACGTCGGCGAGCTGGTCCTTAATGCCGTTGCAGGCTTTAAGGGTATTGCCGTCCGATGTCTTTTCGATCGCCATGACGACGGTATCTTTGCCGTCGATGGTGCTGGATTGCGTTCGCGCGACCGTTGTGTCCATCACTTCGGCAATGTTGCCGAGTTGAACCCACTTTGTTGCCGCGATGCCCGCGTTACCCGAACTTGATCCTGTTGACGTAGGGCTTGTTGATGATGTTGTGCCTGATGCTGACGGCAGCGGTATGCGGAGTTTTCGGAGTTCATCAACTGATGCAAACTCGCCCAGGAAGCGAATTGACTGGTAGACTTTGTCCGTCTGGATGTAACCTGCCGCGACATTCGCGTTGGCCTGGCTAATGGCTGTGGCCAGCTGCGAAATCGTGATGCCATATGCGGCAAGCCTGTCGCGTTTCACCGCGACGCGAATCTCGCGCTGATCGCCGCCGAAAATGTCCACTGCAGCAACGTCAGGCGCTTGCTGAAGACGCTCGGAAACGACATTGTCGGCGAGAACGCGCAGTTGACGCGAGCTTTCGCCGCCCGTCATGGCGATATACATGACTGGCTGAGAACTCGTATCGCGCTTCGAGACGACAGGGCTGTCAGCTTCCGTCGGCAGCTTTTGTCGAACCGCGTCAACCTTTTGCCTGACGTCGGCTGAGGCGGCATCAAGATCCGTTCCAATGAAGAACTGGCAGCTTACGTTTGAGACGCCTTGCTGGGATGTCGAGGTGATCTGTTTAAGGCCGCTAACGCCGGAGATGGAATCTTCGATCGGTTTCGTGATCAGAGTTTCCATTTCCTGCGGGTTCGTTCCGGCGTAAGTTGTTACGACCGAAATGACGCCGAAGTCGACCTTGGGATTGAGTTCAGCCGGCAGGCTCTTGTAGCTGATGAAACCCAGCACGACAAAGGCCAGAACCAGCATCAAGATGGCTATTGGGCGGCGAATCGCCAGGCGTGTTATGCCCATCGACTATCTCCGTTTTCTTTCGGCGAGACCGGCAAAGGCATCGAACACCCTGCCGGCGTAGTGCTAATTGACAAATAAGCGCGCATGGTTTAGAGATCGGCTTTCGAAATCTTCGCGGTTGCGCTCGAATTGTTGTTTTGAACGGCCACCTGATCGCCGTCCTTGAGTGCTTGTTGACCTCTGGTAATGACCCTGTCGCCCGGTTTTAGTCCGCTAAGGATCTGCACATTGTTTACGTCCGCAATGCCTACCTGCACTTTGCGCATTTGCGCCCGGTTGTTCGGACCAACCACGACGACATGAGAAGGCGGCATAAGCGTGCCCTGAGTAATGGCTTCATTGCTGCTGGTGTTGCTGGTGAAACCGGAGCCTGCGGAGTCCGGGATAAGAGCTGTGGCCGGGATTACCGGAACGTTCTTTGCAGACTTTGTGATAACCGATCCGCGCGCGAACATTCCAGGGCGCAACGCCTGATCCGAGTTCACAACATTGACGCGAAGCGAGAAATTACGATCGGCTGCATTGGCCGCCGGATAAACCGCTACAACTTTGCCGGTGTATGTCTTTCCAGGAATGGCATCTGCCTGCACGTTGACGACTTTGCCTACGCCGGTCTGTGTGATGTCGGTCTCGGAAATCGTCGGCTGATAGTATACAGTATTCAGGTTTACGACCCGGATCAGATTAGCATTCACGGCCGCGATCTGCCCCGGATCGATCGAGCGGCTGGCTACAATCCCGGAAATGGGCGAGTATATCGATGCGTTCTGAATCTGGACCTGGTCATAGGTGACGACCGCCTTCATCTGGGCTACCGCTGCCTGGGCGGCCACAATGTCGTCGCGCTTCGATGCGATCAATTTCTGGTTCGCAATCGCGTTCTTCAAATTGGTCTGTTGCTGCCGCACCTGCTCTAGAGCGCCCGCGATATCTTCCTGCCGGTTGCCCTCTTTGGTGAGGGATAAGGCCGCCTGCGCATTCTTATATTGGGCCAGATCGACATCATAAGTCGTTTGCGCCGTATCCAAATCCGCCTTCGCAACCGCGCCTTGCTGATACAGTGTTTGCTGGCGCTTCAGGTTCGTGGCGGCATTGTCCAGGTTCGCTTTAGCCGACAGCACGGAGCTTTCCGACTGCAAGACTTCCTGTGGCCGCGAGCCGCGCTGTGTCTTAAGGTAGGTCTGCTGGGCCTGCCGCAGCGTTGCCTGTGCATTGAGAACACCTTGCTTGGCCTGGGTTACCTGGATCTGATAGCTCGTGAAAGCCTGCGATACCTTTGCCTGCGCTGAAAGCACGTTGGCCTGAGCCTGGCGAAGATTGGCTACCAGATCCGAAGTGTCCTGCTGCACAATCAGCTGTCCGGCGCGGACCGGATCTCCTTCTCGCGCGGCGACGGATATAACGCGCCCGGCCTGTTTGGCGGACAACTGCACATCCTGAAGCGCGGCGAGGTTGCCTGTAATCGGGATCGTTTGAGCGATTGTGCCGACCGTAACAGGAGTAACATCCACCGGCACGGCTTCGGCAGCCTGAGCGCCGGGCTTATCGCCTCCGGCCGCTTCATCGCCTCCCTTTTTCCCGCAGCCGGTTATTACCAAGCAGGAGACTGCCAGAAGCGGCAGCACCCTTGCGTACTTTGACGTATATCTCATCGATTGTTATCCTGTTATCGTCCGCCGGTAGCGCGCAGGAGCTGCGCAAGTGATGTCTGATAGTCGTATTGCGCGGTAGAGAGGTTCGTTCGCGCAGTGGCGAGCTGCGCTGCCGATGTCGTTACTTCTACGAATGTGCCAAGCCCGTTCTGGAAACGGAGCTGGGAGAGACGATATGCTTCTTCCGCTGACGCCACGGATGTTGACGCTGCCGAAGCGCGCGCCCGCGCATCGTTTGCATTCAACGCTGCCTGTCGCACTTCCAGCGCGGCGTTCTGGCGCAGCTGCCCCCGTGTAATTTCCTGAGTTCTGAGGTCGGATTGGGCCGATCTCACCAATGCCTTAGTCTCACCGCCGTCATAGAGAGGAACGGACAGGGTGGCGCTGAGCGAATAAGTGTCGTGCGGTCCGTTGGACGCATACTGGCTGTAGTCTGCAGTTCCCGTAAGCCCGAGTGACGGGCTCAAACCTGCTCCGGCAATCTTTATCAGCTTTTTGGCGATTTCAATATTGTTATCTGCCTGCCTGAGTTCCGGCCGGTTCTTGTACGCGCGCTGCACATTTGCCTGGATGTCAATGGTCTGATCAAGAGGCGGAAGGGCTGGCTCAACCGCATCGATGATCGTATCAAGCGGCTGACCGATTGCCGAGTTCAGGTTTGCTGTCGCGATATTGAGTTGATCTTGCGCAGAGATCAAGAGTTGCTGATCGTTAGCGAGCTGCGTTTGCGCGGTGAGAACGTCATACCGGGGAGACGTGCCGGCATTAAACTTGGCTGTTGCTATGCGAACGTTCTCCGTATCGGCTGTTACTTGCTCCTGATAGACGCTGACATTAGCTCTTGCTTGAAGGAGAGAGTAAAATGCCGTCTTCGCGGAGAGAGCAGTCTCATTTTTCGTTCGTTCAAGATCGATTGCGTAGAAATCATGTGTGCGCCGTTCGACATCAATGCCTGATCTTACGTAACCGAACAGGTCGATCGGCTGCGTGACGACGAGGGAGCCTCCGGCGTTATTGTAGTGCCCTGTGCTGCCGCCGCCGTTGTTGGTTGTCCCGTCGCCAGATGTTGCATTGGAGTGCAAAAGCGAATGGGCCACCTGCTGCACGTTCTCTGGAGTGCTGATCGCGCCGGCTCGCGCATTCGGAGCAGCAACTGCGCCTCCGCCTCCGCCATTGCCGGCTGCGCCGGCTCCGCCGTTATTGGTCGCAGGGGCAGTTCCACCGACCGTTGGCGCAACCGTTCCGCCGTTCACGCCGGTTCCGCCCGTATTTGTAAATCCGGCCGAGTTTGTGGAGATAGGGGCCGTGCCGCCACCGCCACCGGCAGTGAGGCCTGCATTGGTTCCGCCACCCGAATCTGTGATTGTTGGGATTGCGCCGCCACCGGGAAGACTCACTCCCGAGCTCACGCTTCCTCCGCCTGCGCTAAAAGTTTTGTAACTCGTTTGCGTGTCGGTAATGTTTACACGGACGCTCGGACGAGCCTGCGCATATGCCTGATCGATGACGAAACCCGATCTCCGATATCGTTCCTCGGCAAGCTGAACTGCCGAGTTGTTATTCATGATTTGAGTAACAACCTGATCAAGGCTCAGGCGAACAGTTCCAGGCGTGCCTTCGTCCGTCGTGGTAGCGGGCGGAGGCGCAGGAGTGGCTGCATTGACTGGGGCAGCGGGAGTGGCAACTGCGGGGGCGGCGCCATTACCTGCGCCGCCTGCTGTTGCCGGTGCAGCATTGAGACCTGGAACAGTTGCGGCCGGCGCTGCTGGAGCCGGGGCTGCAACCGCTGGCGCTGCAGGAGCGGGCTCGGCTGCTGCGGGGGCTGCCACTCCCGGAGCGGCGGCTGCAGGCGCAGCAGCAGCGGGAGCGGCAGCATTGCCGGCGTTCCCGGCGGCGGCTCCTGCAGCGCCATTCTGCGCGTGCACGACCGAAGACAGGGGAAGAAGTGTCACGGCGAGAATTGCCGTAACCCGCCGGCGTCCGCCGTAAGTTTGCTTGCGATCAGTCATCGATTTCCTGGTCCTCAGCTTTCTCTTCGAGGTTTTCATTCTCGACCTGATCTAGTTGGCTCAAAAACATCGTCATAATTGCGTGAAAAGCTCGGATGTCCTCGATTTTGCCCAGCCACAGGCCTTTTTTGTCCGGCGTGCCCATAATGAGGAGCTTGTCGCCGGTCTCAATGCCGTACGCCTTGCGCGCTTCGGCGGGGATTACAATTTGTCCGCGCTCGCCGACTGTGCCGGCGCCAAAGAACTGCGGCTCGCCAAATTTTCGCTGCTTGCCGTCTCCACTGGAAGTCATCGTCTTATACCTTTAGCATACAAATCACACAAATCATCCGTGTCATGCATAATAGAAGCGATTATGTAATCAGGGTTGCCCTCTTGTCAAGCGATAAATCAAGAAAAATGACAGGCGTTCATTTTCTATCGAATGCAACAGATTGCCGTTTTTGGAAACCAAATCGGAACTACAGCGGTTATACTGGTGTCAATAGGGAGAAAACTCTTGTGTTCCGGCATCTCAGAGAAGACATAAAAACAATATTGGATAAGGATCCGGCAGCGGGGTCGCTTGCCGAAGTCCTTACTTACGCCGGCTTCTGGGCTATCTCATTTCATAGAACGGCCCACTGGTTTTATTCTAAGCGCTTTCGCTTCGTTGCTCGGGTAATCTCGCAGTTCAGCCGCTTTCTTACAAATATCGAGATCCATCCCGGCGCGCAGATAGGCAGCCGGTTCTTCATAGATCATGGAGCCGGAGTTGTAATAGGAGAGACCGCCATCATCGGCGATGATGTCTTGATGTACCATCAGGTAACTTTAGGTGGGACATCACTTGAGAAGACGAAGCGGCATCCCACCGTCGGAAATAATGTGCTGCTCGGTATGGGCGCGAAGGTGCTCGGCAATATTACGGTCGGAGACGGCGCCAGGATCGGCGCAAATGCTGTGGTCACGCGAGATGTCCCTCCGAACACGAGTGTCGTAGGCGTTCCGGGACGTATCCTGATTCAGGATGGTACCCATATTTCCGAGCGGCCAACGTCGGTTGTTATGGATCAGGCCCTGGGCAATGCAGATCCGATGGGGGAAATCATCCGGCGATCGCTTTATGAGATCGAAGACCTCAAGTGCCGTATGGAGACTGCCGAGGAAGAACTGCATCCTGACCGAATTTTGCGTTCGATCTCGGACCATCGGGAGAAATCGCTGTCTGCGCAGTTCGCCGAGATTTGCGCCGATGACATCCTGCCGCGGCGAGAGGAAAACGTCGGAGGCGGCGGCATTTGACGCACTATGCGCCTGCTCTCCGTCCCGGAGCGACGATCGGCATTATCAGCCCCTGCAGTCCGATCACCAGTGATGTAATCGATCCTGCGCTTGAGGTTTTAGCCGCCCGGGGATACAAAACTCGCTTCTCTTCACATGCCTGGGATCGTGATGGTCACCGGGCCGGGTCGGGTGCAGACCGCGCCTCCGATCTCATGGCTTTCTATGCCGACCCAACGATCGATATCATCTGGTGCGCGCGGGGCGGTTCCTCTGCGTGCTTGATGCGTGAGCATATCGATTGGGAGGCTCTTGCCGCTCTTCCGCCAAAGCTCGTTATCGGTTTTTCCGATGTCAGTTCCCTTCACGCGTCAATTAACAAACTCGCCGGAGTTCCTTCCATCCATGGTCCGCTGCTGTTTCATGTCGGGCGTGTTATCGGAGATGAAGAACTGGACTGGCTGATGCGGTTGCTTGAAGATCCGCAAATGCCGAGAATTGTGCCTGGCAAAGCGTCAACGACCCTCATAGGCGGTAAGGCTGTCGGGAGATTCAGTGGCGGTTGTCTCTCCTTGATCCGCAACACGATTGGGACGCCATATCAGGTCGATGCCCGGGACAGCATATTCCTGATCGAGGATATTGACGAGAAACCGTGGGCTGTGGAGAGAGATCTCTGGCATCTGCGGGAAGCGGGGATATTGCAAACGGCTGCCGGTATCGTAGTGGGCACTATCACGAACTGTGATGACGAGAAGACCGTGCCGCTCGATCGAATCTGGTCCGAGCTGCTGGCCCCGCTCAACGTGCCTACTGTCACCGGTTTTCCTTTCGGCCACGTCTCCCCAAACTGGGCGCTGCCGCTAGGGTGCCGAGCTGAACTGAATGCCGATGAGGGAACGCTGACGCTTCTTGAAGCGCCGGTCAAATAGGCGAGGGCGCTTGCTCGGTAAGACCCACGCCATCCCCGGGGGTGCCCTCTGGGCGAGGAGGGCGCGTTCTCGATATCGCAAGACATTATCTTCTTGGCAAAACGCCAAGAAATACAAGCCTAATGCCAAGGCGAACGCGCCCTCCCTTCGGGAGGGAATAAGGGTGGGTCCTAAGCGCTACTCGCTTTCGGGTGGAATCTAATGGGCGCTGCCGCCTAATCCTTGGCCCAGAACATCTCGCCGGGCTGTTCGGAGATAATGGCGGCCTTCAGTGTTTCCATGGCCTTCTTAATGCCCTCTCGTGTGGAGAGCAGGCTGTCTTCGTGCTCAATGGAAAGGACATCGTCATAGCCGACCATCCGCAGGTTGGAGATGAAATCCTTCCACCAGGTCGAATCGTGTCCATAGCCAACCGAGCGGAATACCCAGGAACGATGCAGAACATCGCCGTACGACTTGGTATCCAGGTTGCCGTTGACTGCGGCGTTGTAAGGATCGATGCGCGTATCCTTGGCGTGGACATGGAAGATCGCGCCGGCTTCGCCGAGTTCACGAGCGGCTGCGATCGGATCGATTCCCTGCCACCAGAAGTGCGACGGATCGAAGTTCGCGCCGATCTGCGACCCGGCAGCCTTACGCAACTTGAGTATGGTCTCGGGATTGTATACTACGAAGCCTGGGTGCGCCTCGATGGCAAACTTTACATTGTGCGCCTTTAGGAACCTGTTCTGATTCTTCCAGAAGGGGATGACCTTCTTCTTCCACTGCCAGTCCAGAATGTCACGGAACTCATCCGGCCATGGGCATGTCACCCAGTTCGGACTCTTAGCGCGGGGGCCGTCGCCGGGGCAGCCGGAGAACCCGTTTACCACGCCGATGTCGAGCTTTTCAGCGAGGAGTACGGCGTTGGTAAATGCCTTGGTATGATCTTCTGCGATGGCTTTGTCCGGGTGGAGGGGATTGCCGTGCACCGAGAGCGAATCGATGATCAGACCGCGGTCCTCGACGAGCTTCTTAAGCTTCTTGCGAGCGCCATCATCACTTATGAGCTTCTCAACGCCGCCGACATCGTCCAGGTGCCGTGATCCGGGATAGGCTCCCGCGCCGAACTCGACCGCCTCGATCCCCGCCGCTGCGATGATATCTAGTGCTTCCTCGATCGGGAGATCGTGGAATAGGGCCGTGAATATACCAATCTTCATGTGTGGCTGTCCTCCGTAGACAGAAGAAAAAGTGTGACGTGCGATGATTGCGAGACATGGAACTGCGGACGATCAAAGCCACTTCATAATAGCGTTTTACGCTTTACGCCCGGAGAGAGTGCTTAAACCGACTGTGATTGGCGCCGCGATCCCGACGAAATCATCCCGCAGCTCGAACTCGCGAGAATCTGCGACTAACATCCTAATTTGTGGCGGTTTGTCGTGGTTTCGGGCACTATTTTAGCAGAAAAGGCCCGAATTGTCGATGGTTTAACGATGAACTCGCGCCGAATCGATAATTTGACGCATCTTGGCAACCGGTAATTGCCGGGGATGGAACTTTTAGCCAATATGCCATGGTACAATGCAGATACGCAAGAATGCCACACGTGAACTTTAGCTTTGGAGCGATACGGCGCGGAACCGCAGCATGGATAGCCATCCTTTTCCTCTGGATGTCGACCATCGGCGCGGTCTCACATCACCATCGGATTGTTCATTCGGGGGCAGCTGGGCATGCTTCTGCCGGCAGTGCCGGATCGTATCTCAGCATTGACGTGGACTGCAGCGCCTGTGATTGGAACCAGGCTATTCAATCCGCTGCCGTTGGTCACTATAGATCAGCGCTGGCTGCTGAATCGTTGGCCTCTACCGGATATTCCGCATTCGCACAGTCTTTTTCCCGCAGCCCCCTGTTCGCATCTCTTCGCGCCCCTCCCACTTCTGTTCTTTCCTGATCCCACTATTTACACCCGTGCCCAGCACAGATCTCGCTCATCTACGGATATGTGCGCTACGGGCAAATGTGCGTGAATAATTCAGGCCGATAATCTCAAAGTTTCTTTTGTTCTTTTCGAATTTAGAGAATTCAGCAATAACTATGCCACGAATATCACGGCGTGCCGCCGCAGGCGCAGCTGCGTGTCTGGCCGCATCTCCCGCCTCCGTAGGGGGATCTGTGGCTGCCGATGCGCCCGTCCAAACGCCTAATCAATCGAACACTAATATATTCGATCCGGATCACGCGCCAATAATCTACTTGAAGATCGGTGTGCGCCGTCTCGCTCTCGTTCCAGTTTCGCAGGGCAGCTCCACCACAATCAGCTCTGCGAACATCGCTCAGAAAGCCAACAATTCAAGCTTTACAAACCTGATCGCATCAAGCATCGCAGGGGCGGCGTCGTCGTCGAGCGGCGATATACATATCCGGGGATCGCACGGGCAGTACACATACTATCTGGACGGCGCACCGCTGCCGGAATCGGTATCGGGATCGTTCAGCGACCTCATCGATCCCAAGAATATTGAGCAGCTCCGGGTCTACACGGGAGGCTTTCCTTCGCGATATGGGGGAAATCTTGCGGCCGTCTTCGATGTAACGGCGAAAGCGGGGCAGGTTGGAAGTCCTCGCGGATCTGTTCAGCAGGAAGTACAGGACTACTCGACTTACAACTCGACGATCCAGGCGGGCGGCGGTTCCGGGCCGTTCTCGTACTTCCTGTCGGGTGTCCGCAAGTCCACAGATCGCCGCTTGGATCCGGTGACACCCGATCCGCTTCACGATGCGGGCAGCGACGCCGTCGTGTTCCTGCATTCCGATCTCAAGGCAAACGCGTCTAACCATATCATCCTTGATGCGGCTCAGACAGATGCCCTGATACAAATTCCCAATACCAATAATGATCAGGCAAAAGGCCGTGATGACATTCAGCGGGAAAACGGACGGTTCGAAAACTTGATCTGGCGCAATACCCGCGGCAGCAACTCTCTTGTGACAACCGTGTACGATCATACGTCGCGGCTGCGGTATTCGCCGAGTGCGGCGGATCTCATCCCGGATGCTCCTGGAAATGATCCGAATGATCCGGCAAACAATCCGGTTGCGACACGCGAAGATCGGACTGTGGATTACACGGGCATTCGCTCCGACTACACGGTCGCTCACGGCAAAACCCACACCATTCAAGCTGGTATCAACGGCGCGACGGTAACCGGTCACGAGAACTTCCAGCTTACTCCTCGAATTGGCAATGTATCCCTCGATAGTCACGACATCGGCGGTAACGATCAGGGTGTCTATCTGTCAGACGACTGGAAGCCGTCATCTCAATGGCTGATCCACTATGGCGCTCGCTACGATGTCCACAAGGTCTCAGAGCAATATGAGCAGCTTTCGCCGCGTCTGAACGTCACATATTCATTGTCCAAAACCGACAAGATACACGCATATTACGACCGCCTCTTCGAGCCTGCCGCCATTGAGGACGTTCGCAACTTGAGCGCCGACACGAATACCCAGGTCACTCCGATCAAACCTGAGCGGGCGAACTTCTACGAGGCAGGGTGGGTGCACCAGCAGCACGGCGCCACCTACAGCCTCAGCGCTTACTACAAGACGGAAAAGGACGTCATTGACGACGAGCCTCTTGGCAACACACAGATTACCATCCCGATCAACGTCGAAAAAGGCTACGTCCGAGGTCTGGAAGCGGCCGTGGATCTGCCTCTTTCCAAGCAGGTCTCTGCTTACGCAAACTTTGCGCGGAGCTGGGCTCGCGCCGCGGGAGCTATCTCGGGGGGCGTAGCCGATACCGGCGATCCTTCTTCAGACTACTTCCCGGTGGACCATGATCAGCTAGATACGGCATCGGTTGGCCTGAGCTACGACCATGCCGGCACGTTTGCCTCGCTCGACGGCGAATACGGTTCCGGTTTTCCCTACCAGGATGACAGCGGCGCATTTCGCCGTGTCTCACCGCACTTTATCTTCAACGGCGCTATCGGCGGCACGGTGAAGAATATTCAGGCTGCGATTACCGTCAGCAATATCCTCAACCACGGCTATGTAATCAAGCAAGCCGGCACATTTTCGGATCAAGAATACGGCGCGGGACGCATCTACGGCGCGCGTCTGACCTTTAGTTTCTAGGAGTTGGAAATGCAGGAATTTCTGAAGTATCTACACCAGGGCGGGTTTATGATGTACCCCCTGATCATTTGCTCTATTGCCGCGATCGGTATCATTCTTGAGCGATCGTGGACATTCCGAAAGGCTACATCCACCGATCCGGATGGTCTCCTTGAGGAGATCCGAGGCGCTTACCGCGAAGACGATCACGGCGCAGCCGCAGCAGCCCTGCTTGCGGATGACAAGACGCCGTTTGCGCGTATTTTCGCTCGCGGCCTGAAGAACGCTTCGCGTGGTCCTGAAGCCATGGACCTCGCCATGTCGCAGGAAGCGGCCAATGAGATTCCGACGCTTGAGAACAACCTACTCGGACTGCGAACGATAATTACGATCTCGCCGCTTCTCGGACTGCTCGGCACCATCGCCGGCATGATCGCCTCGTTCAAAGAAGTTGCCGCAGCCGGTCTGTCTTCTCCGCAGGCCGTTATGGGCGGTGTCAGCGAGGCGCTGGTCTCCACGGCCACAGGGATCGGCATCGCCGTCATCGGATTGGTTTTCTACAACTACTTCGGCAACCTGGTGAAGCGATTCGTTGAAGACCTGGAGTTCTACGGCAACGAGCTTACCAACTTCGTTTCAGGAAGGGTTGCCTGACATGATGAAAGTACGCGCTCGGCGTCAGCCCGAGGAGGCGGAGATCATCATCATTCCTATGATCGATACGATGATGTTTCTCCTGATGTTTTTCATCGTTGCCAGTCTCGCCATGGTCGTCCAATACGGACTTCCTGTGAAGCTGCCGCGCGCCTCGACCGGCGCGAGCGACAGCGCGCAGAAGCTCACTTTGACGCTTACGCGTGATGGAGTTCTCTACCTCAATACCAAGCGCATTGCCATCGATTCAGAGACGGCAGAACTTCAGGCGCTTCACGTCACGGAAAATACCGCCGTGACGCTTAATGCCGACGCTTCCGTTACGCATGGCGCTGTGGTTACCGTCATGGATAACGCGCGCAAAGCCGGAGTGCAGACATTCGGCATTGCCGCCGTCAAGTAGAGGTTTTTCATGAGCCGCCGCAGACAGAAGAACAATCTGCTTCCGAAGATGATCGGCATTGCCGTGGTCATCAACGCCATTCTCCTGCCTATTCTGGCAAAGCTCGGCGTTTTCACGCCGAAAAAGGGGAGCCAGCTCATGAATATGAAGCTGGTCAACCTGCCGCCGGATAAGAAGGTGATTAAGAGGCAGCCGGAAAAGAAGAAGGTTGCAAAGGCGAAACCGCATCCGTCGTCGCACAAAATGGCGGCAAAGCCGGGAGCCTCGCATCCATCTCGTCCCAATCCCAACGCGCCCAAGGTGGTGACGGCTAAGGGTGGAGGCGGAGCGCCCGGGCCATCTGTGGATAGCGGCAACGGCGAGGCCGGTAAAGTGCCTGCGCCACCGGCCAGCACGCCTGCGCCCGCAGCACCGGTCCAGCAGCCGGCCCCGCCGCCTCCGCCGCCTGTCGCGACTGTACCGCCGCCGGATTCACACCCGTCGCCACCTGTACAGCCCGCGCCGCCACCGCCTCCGCCGCACGATCCGGTGATCGTCGAGGCTCAGCCGCTCGATATGCCAAAGCCCGTGGTTCCGGATGATCTGGCATCGGCGCTTACATCAGATGCGGATCTGACGTGCTTGATCTTGTTTACAATTCACGCTGATGGAACCGTTGCGCCCAAGTTGGCTGAGGGAACCGGCAATTCGCGCCTTGATGATGTTGCCCTGGAAGCCGCTCGGCGATGGACATTCCGGCCTGCCAAGAAAGATGGCGAGCCGGTACAGAGCTACCGGCGTTTAAAAGTGGAATTCGATGTGAGCGGGTGACTTATATCAGCGTAAAGCTGCTCGGCAGGAGATCGGCGATCGATTCTACGCACACTTCATTTGAAGTTGTTGCCGAAACGATGATAATGGGGTTGTCGGCGCGTGAGAATTCGGCGATAACCTGCCGGCATGCGCCACAGGGTTTGCAGAGGCGGGGGGAGGCGGTAATAACGGCAACTGCAACGATGTCCATGCGGCCGTCGGCGATGGCCTGGTAAATGGCGACACGCTCAGCGCAAATCGTCAGGCCGAACGAGGCATTCTCAACGTTGCAGCCGCGATAGATGGTGCCGTCCGACAGCAGGACGGCCGCACCGACGGGAAAGTTAGAATAGGGGGCATACGCGGACGCCTGCGCCTCACGCGCCGTAGCGAGAAGCTCTTCTTTCAAGGCCACCGTTAGTTCCGCGTGGTCCACCTCTTCCTGTTTGACCTCCTCCATTGGAGCACTTCCTTCTTCATCGGTCCATGACATCCATTGTCTGTTCTACGGAGGGGATTGCGGTTCCTGCCTTGAAAACCACAGCAGGTATTCAATATTGCCGTCGCCACCGGTGATGGGACTGACGATACGTCCTCGTTCGATTAAGCCAAGCGCTGCTCCTGTAAGCGATACTTTGTTTACGGCCTCCAGGCGCCGCGCCTCATCCCGGACAATTCCATTCTTCCCAAGATTGCCTGCGCCGACTTCGAATTGAGGTTTCACGAGGAGAATGCAGTCACCGGCGTTTGCGACCAGTGAAGATATTGCCGGCAGAACGAGGGTAAGGGAGATAAACGATAGATCGCCCACGACGAGAGCGAACGGCTCGCCGTCGAAATCGTTTGGCGTGAGATAGCGAGCATTCACACCCTCACGGGATTCGACCCGCGGATCGTTCTGTATCGACTGGACGAGCTGGCCATGCCCGACATCGACGGCGACTACCCTTGCTGCCCCACGCTGCAGCAGACAGTCTGTGAAGCCGCCCGTGGACGCTCCCAGATCCAGGCATCTTCGTCCGTTGACTGTGACGGCAAACGAATCCAGGGCGGCAGCGAGTTTGTGTCCGGCGCGCGATACAAAACGGGAACCGGAGTCGCGAATGACCTCGATCAGAGACGCATCCGTCACATTAAGGCTCGCTCGTTCGGCTTGCCGTGCGTCGACGCGAACTTTGCCTGCCGCAATGAGCGTCTGGGCTTCGGTTCGGCTTACAGCCAGGCCGCGATCTACAACGGCCTTATCGAGTCGCATGCGCTGGCAGCGACGAAAGGTGGGATGTGTCGTTTTGATAAATGAGCTTTGCGGCTGAGGATGCATCTCCCTCGACGCGCAGCAGCGTGACGGCGCAGTTGTCCGACCAGGGAGGATAGTTTGCCGCAGGAATACGCAGGAAGGCCTCCGTGAGGCGTCCGACCGTTTCCGCATGCGAGACAATGAGAATTGAGATGTCCGTGCCTGCAAAGCGGTTTAAAAGGGCATCACGGACGCGTACGGCGCGCGCGTAAATCGCATCGGGATCCTCATGGGCATGAGGCCACCACTGATCTGTACAGGCTGTGCCGGGGTTTGTCTCAATGAAGGGAAATGCTGCTGAGATCTCTGAAGGGGTCAGTCCGCGAAACGTGAGATATTCGGCGTGGCGCGCCGAGAAGTATTCACATATCCCGGGCTCAAGCGATGCCTTAAGACCGGTGGACAGGCAGATGGGAGCGGCTGTTTCCAGAGTTCTTCGAAAAGGTGATACAAATATACGGCTGATATCCGAAGAAGCGAATCGCTTCCCTGTTGCGATTGCCTGTTGCTGGCCGTATTCGGTGAGGTGGCTGTCAAGTTCGTCCGTAAGGCCTGCATTGGCCTGAGATTCTCCATGACGCACGAGGTAAATATCCATAACCGCTGAAGTATACCCCCAAACGAGTAGAGCGCCGACTGGCGCTCTACCGATAAGGGATCAATAACACCGTAACCGCAATTTATTCGGCAACGACAGTCGCTTTTTGGATGCCGCGGAGGATGTCTTCAAGCTCAGGACGGCTGCGGACGATGATCTTTCGTCCGATGAAGTCGATGATCCCCTGGCGCTTGAAGTCATTGAGCACGAGCGTGGTGGTCTCCCGGGTGCTGCCGATCATGTTGGCGAGTTCCTGGTGGGTGAACTTCGTCTTTAAGATCGTCGCGGTTCGTCCGCCTTTTCCGCCCTGAGCGTCATGCAGCTTCAGAAGCAGCTTGGCGAGCCGGCGGGGAACATCCATGAAGACCAGGTCGGCCACGGCGGCTTCGGCCTGCGAGCGCCGCTCGCTGAGAAGCTTGAGCATCTCGGTAGCGCCGCGGGGCGAGTCCTTGAGAGCGGTAACGATCTCAGATCGGCGGAATACGGCGATGAGGGAATCCTCAAGCGTCTCTGCCATTAATTCGTAGGGCTGGTTTTCGGTAGCGAGGCCCGTCTCACCGAAGATCTCAGCGCCTTCGAGAAGATAAAGGGTGACTTCACGACCCTGGTCCGAAACTCGTGAGATCTTTACACGGCCTGTGCAAAGCAAATACACAAAGTCGCCGGCCTGGTCTGGGAAATGGACGACCTGGCGGCGGCGGTAATGGCGCTGTTCGGCAGAGCGCTCAAGTCGCTTCTGCGTCTCTTCAGGCAGCGCGGACAATACCGGCACATGCGCGAAAAATGGCGTTAATGGGTTCACTGTTACTTCCTTCTATGCGCCTTACAAAAGACGCGTCACATTCAGATTTCTTACTAAGAGTTTGCTTGCTTGCTTATATAGAAGTATACCCCACTTTTTGCGAGGCGTCAAAGATTCTTTATACAAACGAGGCGCACGGCCTATAGATAGTAGGTGCATCCACATATTTCCATTACACCACTAATCAACATATTAGTTTCAACTTTGTAAGCATATTTTTATAGCTTACAATAACGCTTTATTTTTCGCCACATAACAATTTGTTATTGCCGCTTTGAGCGTGAACGTGGCTGAGCTAAAACCTCGTTCATAATAAATGCCGCAACGAGCGGATCTTTTTCAGCCAATACGTCTGTGAGCTTCCGAACGGGTGATACGCGCGACGATTCGTCCGCCGTTTTTGCTGCTCCGGGCTCTCGCGCTTTCAGTTGCCTGGCATCCTGTCGAAGGGCTGCATCATTATCGAATTGGCCAAGCTCTGCATTTCCCATCGACGAACCCACCTGGAACTGATATGGCTGCGACGCAGGAGGCGCTGCCTGCCTGGGTGGCGGTTCGACGGCAGATGCGATCGGCGTCCAATTTGCCTGCGGCGGGGCATACGCCGGCGTTGCGATATTTGCCTGCGGCCTGCTTGGGCCAACCTGCTGCTGCGGCCATGCTCCTGCCTGAGGGTAAGAGCCTGGTTGTCCATAACCGGCTCCCTGAGGCGGCCCAGGCATGCCATATGGGTTTTGCTGCGGCGGCGGAAATACTCCATATGGGGCCTGTGCCGGTGGCATTTGCTGGGCTCCATATTGATATTGGGGCGCGGGTTGAGGCGCTCCATATGGCTGTTGTGGCAGCTGGCGGGATCCTCCATAGGGTTCCTGGGGCATCTGCGCTCCATTTGCCCACGATGGCGCTCCCGGCGCCGGCTGCGGCGGGACCTGCTGAAGTGGAGACCATCCAGGCTGCGGCGCAGAATAGGGCGCGCCGGGCGGAGGCGCGCCGAAAGTCGTGGGCGGCACATACTGCTGCGGGAGCGCCGGAGGACGCTGCGCCTTTGCAACATCTTTCGCCGCCTTTGAGATCCAGCCGATAATTGCTATTACCAGCACAATCAGTTCGTACAATCACTTATCCCTATGATGTGACGCCTGATCCGGAAGCGCCGGAATCCGTATCGCCGCCGGCCATTCGGCTTATGCCGGTGCGCATCGATGTATCTGCCTGGAGATTCCTCAGGTTGTAGTATTCCATTGCGCCCATATGGCCTTCTTTAAGCGCTTCTGCCAGGGCTGCCGGAACCTGCGCCTGCGATTCCACAAGCTTGGCCTGCATTTCCTGGGTGTAAGCTTTCATTTCTTGTTCGCGGGCTACGGCCATTGAGCGCCGTTCTTCGGCTTTGGCCTGAGCGATCTTTTTATCCGCTTCCGCCTGGTCTGCCTGCAGCCTCGCGCCGATATTTTGTCCCACTACAACATCGGCAATGTCGATCGATAGGATCTCGAATGCGGTTCCGGCATCGAGGCCTTTGTCGAGTACCGTCTTGGAGATCAGGTCCGGTTTCTCCATGACTTCTTTGTGGGTGGCGGCGGAACCGATCGTTGTAACGATGCCTTCACCGACACGGGCAAGCACTGTCGCCTCACCCGCGCCTCCCACAAACTGATCGATATTGGCGCGAACCGTAACTCGCGCAAACGCTTTCATTTCAACGCCGTTCTTTGCGACTCCGGCGACGATGGGGGTCTCAATAACCTTTGGAACGACCGACATCTGCACTGCTTCCAATACGTTGCGTCCGGCAAGATCGATAGCGGAAGCTTTCTGGAAGGTTAGGGGGATTTGAGCGCGGTGGGCGCTGATCAGCGCAGTTACAACTCTGTCCACATTTCCGCCCGCCAGATAATGTGTCTCAAGCTGATTGAGATTTACCGGAATACCGGCCTTTGATGCTGCGATCAGCGGCAGTACGACACGGTCCTGGGGGACTTTTCGCAGCCGCATACCGACCAGACTTCCAGGTGTGACATCGTTCACGCCTGCGGCGCGCGCATTGATCCACAAACCTACAGGCACGAATTGAAAGAATGCCATGATAGCCAGTATCACGACGATGCAGGTTAGGACGAGCGGAATGGCCGAAATTGAAAACACGGAGCGCTCCTTAATGACGTAACATCTGTATTATATCACACGTACTGCTGGCGTAATTGGCTGACATGGCATCGAAATCCAATTTCGAGTGAAAAGGTGTGATATTTTCCGCATACGTATGCGCCTGCACGCTATTCGTGCAGGGTTTTTACAAGTCGTGGGATGAAATTGATGCGATCGCAGGCGACGCATATTGCGCGCATTCCGTGCCATTGCTCCGGAAGTGGATTATCTTTTCCGTTTAAGTGCACATGTCCATAAAGCACGGTTTCTACGCCGTGCTGCTGCAATAGCGGCACAAATGCGGAAATAGGAGGGTAGTGGATCAAAGCGAATTTATGAGTGCAATTGGCAATCGCAATAAGTCTTTTTTCCAGGCGGCGGTATTCTCTGCCGACGATTTTAGTAGCTTGAGCGCGCTCGGATTCCGTCATTTGGAGGCTGGGCTCCATCCAGCCGCGCGTGCCTGCGACACCGATTTTGCCGTCTTCGGAGATGTACGGAGTATCGTTTAATCCGGGGTAATCGAGGGGGCGGTCAGAATCCCACCAGTAATCGTGATTGCCTTTGCAAAGCACCTTAATTCCTGGGAGATTTGCAAGATAGGCCAGGTCCGGTTCGGCGTCAGCGCGCTTCAACGCCCAGGAGAGGTCTCCGGGAATCAACAGCAGATCGTCAGGTTCGATGACCAGCCGGCAGTTATGCTCGATGCGGGTGGGGTGATCTTTCCAATGCGTCCCAAATACATCCATAGGCTTGGGATGCGCAAAAGAAAGATGCGTATCGGCGATAGCCCAGATACGTCTCATAGGGGTCAGTATACACTATATTGTGTAAACCTAAGATCTTGACACTCGCCCGGCGCGTACGTATACTGCACTGATATGGCATCTACCACAATCTCGCCTCCCCGCTCCACCGGGGGAGACGAAGACCGTCCGAAGTCGACAGGCATAGCCAAGGGCGCCATTCTTATGGCGGTGGCCGTGCTTTTGTCGCGTATACTCGGACAGGTCCGCGACTCAATTATCGCCGCAGAATTTGGCCGCAACGCTCAGACCGACGCCTATCAGGCAGCTTTCACAATCCCTGATCTGCTGTTCTTCCTATTGCAGAGCGGCGCGTTGTCCTCATCTCTCGTTCCCATTCTCACGGAGTTTCGTCAGCAGGGCAAGGATAAGGAAGCCGATAAAACCCTGAGCGTGGTCGCGACGATGATCGTCATCGTTGTCGGCATACTCATCGTGATCATGGAGTTTGGGACGGAATGGCTCACATATAAGCTCAACCCCGGCTTTTCCGCGCAGTCGGTAAAGGTTGCTTCGCACCTTACCCGTATCCTGCTTCCCGCGCAGATCTGCTTTTTCCTTGGCGGCATTCTCATGGGGGTGCTTTACTCGCGGAAACAGTTTCTCATTCCTGCCATGGGGCCGGTAGTATACAATGCCGGTATTATTTTTGGCGGCATCGTTCTCAGTAAAATCCCTGGAGTGGGAATCACCGGTCTAGTATGGGGCGGCGTCGTGGGCGCGGTTTTCGGTAACCTTGTATTGCCTCTCATCGCGGTTCGCAGGCTCGGCGTAAAGTTCAGATTTTCTACGGACGTCCGTCAGCCGGGCGCTATGAAGTTCTGGCGCATGATCCTCGCGATGGGGGTGGGTGTTGCTCTGCCGCAGGTAGACCAGATCGTCAATAAGGGTTTTTCATCCCTGGGCGCGGCTGGCGATACCACGGCTATGATGAATGCTTATCGCTTGATGCTCCTGCCGATCGGCGTTCTTGCGCAATCGACGGCGATTGCGGTATTCCCCACATTGAGCGGATACGCGGCCGAGGGCAACATCAAGGCGATGCGCAGTACGCTCAATAACAGCCTGCGCAATATCCTCTTTATGACCGTGCCCGCTACCGGATTGATGTTTATCCTTGCGGAACCGGTTATCGGTTTTCTATTTCAATGGAAAAACTTTACGGCGCACGACACCGTTCTCACCGCAATTCCGTTACGATATCTGAGCCTTGGTATATTTATTTGGTCGTGCCAGTCGCTGCTTACAAGAGCGTTTTATGCCTTGCAGGAGCCATGGATGCCCGTGCGCGTCGGTTCTGCATCCACAGTCCTGTTTGTTTTGATGGACTGGGCTGCTGTTCGATTGGGATGGGGAAATGCGGGGATTGCTCTTTCGACAAGTGTAGCCGTAGGAATAAACACGATCGCGTTGATGTTCCTGCTGGGCCGGCGAATGGATGGCTTGCAGTTTGTACGCCTTCTGCAGAGCGCCATACGCATTGCAATCGCGACTGTATTCATGTGCTTTATTGCAGTCTCATTTCGCGACCTACTGGCATATCTCGCTGAGACGCAGATCGCAATTCAGCCCAAAATGCTGTCAATACTTGAGATCGCGCTGCCGGGCTGCTCAGGTCTCTATGTGTACTACCATGCGTCCCGCCTGCTCCGAATGCCCGAGCTTGAGGCGGCAATGGCATCGATCGAACCCAAGCTCAAACCGATAATGCGTTTCTTAGACAAGGTAAAATAACGCTATGGATCTACTGGAACGATTTAGCTCGAAATTTGGAACCTGGTACGAAGGTTTGTTTGGCTCGGAAGGCGGAGAACTTCGCCCAAAGGATGTTCTTCGCAAGATCATCACAGCCATGGAAGATCACCGAAAAGAGGGGATCGATTCCAAGATCTACGTCCCCAACAAGTACGTGCTCGAATTGGCTGTCGCCGATGCCGAAGAGCGGGATTACTTGCTATCATTCCTCGACGAAGAAGAGCTTGTTAGTGTATTGCAGCGATTTATGGCGCAGCACCAATACCACATCCGTGGCCCGCTGGATTTCACCGTGCAGGAAGTCGGCGCCGATTCCAAGCTTGAGCGCACCGAGAAGCTGAGAGTTAAAGTAAGGTTTGAAAAAGGCGAACTGCCGGCAGCCAATTCCGAACCTCCGATTAGCTCCGCTATTACTCCAACTGAGGATGCCGTTGTCGCTCGGCCGATTACGCCTTTGCCGTATTTCGCGGCTCCGACCCGCAATTATATGCCCGAAGAAGATGATCTGCCAACTATCGCTTCTTTTGGCGGCGTCGGCGATGACGACCGGACAGTCGCAGCGGTCGCCTGGGCATCTTTATCAATCCTGGGCGTCGATGGCCGTAAGCGCCATGAAAGTATTACCAGGCCATCTCTTGTTATTGGCCGGTCACGCAATGCGGGCAATGACCTCGTACTGAGCGACGACGGCAAAATTTCGAAGCTCCATGCGCGAATCGATCGCATTCCTGACGGCAGTTTTACGATCTGCGACTTGGGAAGCACTAATGGAGTCCTCGTGAATGCCCAGCGCATCGAAGCTCAGCGCACACTGGCAAACGGCGATGAAATACTGATTGGCGATACGCGGCTGACATTTCACCTGCCCGGCGGCGACGATGTTCCTGCGCGCAAAGAAAACCAGTATGCGCCATCCGTACAGGCCAATGACGGCGTCCCTCGGCGCTGCGTGCTGGTCGGACCGAACGGCGCCGAATATCTTCTCGCTTCGGAGACATTGATCGGACGCGCCCTCACTGCGGATATCGTTCTTGATGCTCCAGGCGTCTCGATGCGGCATGCGCGTGTCATATCGCCCGATCCAGCCTCATATTTCATTGAGGATCTGGGGAGCGATGCCGGGACCTTCGTCAACGGCCGCCTCATTGCGCCAAGGACCCGTTCTCCGTTGTCGCCGGGCGATGTCGTGCGGACAGGACCGGTCGAGCTGCGGTTTTCCGGAGGCGCGCATTGACCATCTTCCTGGGCCTGTTTCGCTTTGTGTTTCTCGCCCTGTTAGTAGCCCTCCTAGTCTATATAATAGCCGTAATGCGCCGGCATAATGAATGATTGCTTGCGGTTCCGTTTCAAGCCGGGATTTCTTGGGAAACCTGAAACAAAATCAGGTATGGTTCAATAACTATTTATCTCCGGAATTCTATGCCTCAAACGCGTACTGTTATCGAGCGGCGGTGGAGCAGCCACCCCGGCAATGTCCATCATGCTCGCCTGACGGTACGCCAATACGTCGAGCGCTACATCGGAAGCGATATCGATCTTATCGAGCTCGCGATCGGAGAGGCGTGCGCCAACGCCATTGAACATGGGTCGCCCAGCGGCGAACAAAACAGTTTCATCGTACGGTGCGTTATCGAACCTGATCTTCAATCCGTAATCTTCGAAGTCGAGGATGAGGGTGAGGATTTCAATATAACCGGCCTCTCTCTATCCCATGTGCCTGACCTAACATCTGAAGGCGGAAGAGGTCTTTTCCTCATCAATTCCATAATGGATGATGTCGCTTTGCATAGCTTAGGCCATGGGTTGATGGTACGAATGACCAAGCATGTTGCTGTGTGGCCGGCGGAGGGGTAACAAACCTCCGTTCGATCGTGCTATAATTGAGGACGATGTCCGTGAAGAGCGCGAGCCTGGAGGAGAAGCTCAAGAACCTCCCAGCGCAGCCGGGGTGTTACCTTTTTAAGGGCGCCGACGGCGAAATATTATATGTCGGCAAGGCCATAAACCTTAAGAACCGCGTCCGATCTTACTTCCAAAAGTCCAGCGGTCTCAGCACAAAGACTCGCAAGCTTGTCAGCCGCGCCGTCGATTTAGATATCGTCGTCGTGAGCAGCGAACTTGAGGCGCTCATCCTTGAGTGCAACCTAATCAAGCAGCATCGCCCGCAGTACAACGTGCGGCTGCGCGATGACAAGCAATATCCTTACCTGGTCCTAACAGTCAAAGAGCCCTTTCCACGCCTGCTCGTGACGCGGAAAGTGAAGCAGGACGGCAACAAGTACTATGGTCCCTACACCAGCTCACGCGCGATGTGGGAAAGCCTCAAGCTCATTTACCGTCTGTTCCCGCTCGTGACCTGCCGCAAGCGTTGGGACAATCGTCCCGTGCAGCGCCCGTGCCTCTACCACCATATGGGCCGTTGCCCTCATGCCCCATGCGCGGGCCTTGCAAACGCCGACGAGTATCGAGCGATGGTCGACGATGTGGCCATGTTCCTCGACGGCCGGCAGGACAAGCTCGTGGACCATTTGAGAGCGGAGATGGAACGCGCCTCCGAAGCCCTGGAATTCGAACGCGCCGCGCGATTGCGTGACCAGATCCTTGCCGTTGAGACTATTATCGAGCGGCAGAGAGTTGTCGGCACGAATGATGCAGACCAGGATATCATTGCCATCGTAAACGAGAACGGTAATTCAGCTGTGCAGCTGTTTTTCATTCGCAACGGCAAAATGGTTGGACAGGAGCATTTCCTGCTTGACGGCGCTGAAGATGACGGCAGCATTCAGGAAGCTACTGCAGAATTCGTGAAGCAGTACTACCAGGACGCTTCCTATGTGCCGAGGGAGATCATTCTTCCCACTCATATCGAAGAAACGTTGATTATCGAGCAGTGGCTTCGCCAGAAGAAGGGCCGAAAAGTCGAGCTGACGGTGCCGGAACGCGGCGACAAAAAGAGCCTGCTGGATATGGCTACCGCAAATGCGCGAATGGCTGTCGAGCAGATGAAAATGAACTCTGCGACAGACAATGATCGAACGATGGGCGCTCTCATGGAGCTGCAGGAAGTCCTGAATCTGGACACGCCCCTTGAGCGGATCGAAGCGTTCGACATCTCGACGATACAGGGCTCACACTCGGTTGGCGGCATGGTCGTGTTCGAAGAGGGGAAGCCCGCGAAATCGGAATACCGCCGCTTCCGAATTAAGATGCCAGTCAGCACAGGAGAGCCAAACGACTTTGCCATGATGCGGGAGGTGTTGACCCGGCGCTTCCAGCAATATCTGGCGGAAAACAAGAAATTCTCCAAACTGCCGGACCTGATGCTCATCGACGGCGGCAAAGGGCAGCTTTCCGTTGCCGTGTCCGTAGCGAAGGAGCTCGGAATTGAGGTAAATATGATTGGGCTGGCCAAACAATTCGAACTGGTGTACACGCCAGCCAAATCAGATCCGGTCGTGCTTCCAAGAAATTCCCAGGCGCTCTTCCTGCTGCAGCGAGTGCGCGACGAGGTACACCGGTTCAGTGTTACCTATCATCGGACATTGCGCGGGAAGAATGCGACCCTGTCTGTGCTGGATACCGTACCTGGCCTTGGTCCAGTACGCCGCCGCGAGCTGCTGAAGCATTTTGGGAGCGTCGAGAAAATGAAGCGTGCAAGCGTTGAGCAGATCGCTCAAGCCCCGGCTATGACGAAACGCCTTGCCGGCCGCGTGCATGAACTTCTTCATGGAGGCGCTGCGTAGTAGGAAAGGGATAACTGCATGCAGATATTGCTGCGCTGGGCTGTAAACGCTCTGGCGCTGTATATCACGGTCTTGATTGCGCAAAGCCTGCACATTGGCCTATCGGTGGTTAAAGGATCGGCGGGGATCGAAGCCGTCGCCCTTGCGGTTGTCGTACTCGCCATTGCCAATGCGGTTATTCGTCCTATCGTGCAGGTGCTGGCTCTTCCGCTGACGTGCCTGACATTCGGCTTATTTTCATTTGTTATCAATGCATTTATGTTCTGGCTGGCCGGACAGGTTGTTCCCGGCTTCCATGTCGAAGGTATACTCGCTCCTTTATTCGGCTCTGTTGTTATGGCGGTGATTTCCGGCGCTCTCAGCACAGTGTTGATTAGCGAAAAAGAGAAAACTCGATGAAACTGATCATCATTAGCGGCATGTCCGGTTCCGGCAAGGCTGTAGCGGCCAAGGCATTCGAAGACATGGGGTTCACGGTAGTCGACAATATGCTGCCGGTCCTGCTCCCTGAGCTGGTCGATAAGTGTCTGGATATCGGCGACCAGCCGCCTGCCGACCGCCTTGCGGTCGTTGTGGATACGCGTTCCGGACCATTCTTTTCGGGCTGGGAACCGGCATTCAACCTTATCCTCTCGCGCGGCGTTCGACCGACTGTGCTCTTCCTCGATTCCAGCGATCCCGTTCTCGTGCAGCGTTTTAAAGAAACGCGCCGCAAGCATCCGTTTTACGATGAGCACGGCGGCATTCTGGGCAGCCTCCGAGCAGAAAGAGCTGTTCTCGAAAACCTCCGCGAAAATGCGGACATCGTTATCGACACGTCCGCAATGGACGTTCACACCCTGCGCAGTCAGCTCACCGCCGAGTTCGGTCAGACCGACGACAACCGGCCGCCTCTAACTATCACGGTGGCATCATTTGGTTTCAAACATGGCCTGCCGCTTGACGCCGACCTCGTTTTTGACGTCCGCTTCCTCATCAACCCGCATTACATCGATTCGCTTCGTCCCTATGACGGCCGGAATAAGGAAGTGGACAAATATGTGATGAGCGATCCGGATTCGCTGCCATATCTTGAAAAGCTTTTCGATTTGATGTCTTTCAGTATCCCGCAGTATATCGATGAAGGTAAGGCGTACCTTACGGTTGCGATTGGCTGCACCGGTGGCCGCCATCGCTCCGTCGTCGTCTCCGAACGCCTTGGCGCTTTTCTCACCCAGTCCGGATATCGCGTGCTGATTCAGCATCGGGATGTGGACAAGTAACCATGAAGCGGCTGCGCTCGCTGCTAAAGTGGCTGTACCCGGGCATGAAGGTGAAGAGATGGGCCTTCATGGCCTTTGCCGGGATTATTCTCGTCATCCTTGGAGCGGCGCTCATCACAAACCTCGGAATTATTCCGTACCTCAATGCCCTGGACGCCCTGTTTGTCAATATCTGGAAGCACTTCGGCATAGAAATTCGATCTCCCAATCGGCTATTTGTCCTGGGCTCATGTATTACATTTACCGGCCTGCTGTTGATGCTTGGCGGCATGGCTCAGATCAATCGTTCCGTACTTGCCGCAGTCGCTCCGGATGCCCGCGAAAACCTGGCTGACCGCATGTACGACCGGGTCAGTCTGGCGCATGGCCAAAAGATCGTCGTTATCGGCGGCGGCACCGGTCTGTCAACAATGCTACGCGGTCTCAAAGAGTATACGAGCAATATCGTGGCGGTGGTAACTGTTACGGACAACGGCGGATCGTCCGGCAAGCTCATGGAGCAGATGGGAATGCTGCCACCCGGAGACCTTCGGAACTGTCTGGTTGCCCTTGCCGATGCCGAACCGACGCTCTCCAAGCTCTTCCAATACCGCTTTGCCGAGGAGCATGCAGGTCTTGGCGGGCATAGCTTCGGAAACCTGTTTATCGCCGCGATGTCCGACCTTTTTGACGGCAATTACGAAGAAGCTATTGCGGCGACCTCAAAAGTTCTTGCCATTCGCGGCCGGGTTTATCCTTCGACGACGCAAAATGTAACCTTGCTGGCGGAGATGGAAGACGGCAGCGTCGTCGAGGGGGAAACGGAGATCGCGGGAGATCCTCAGCCCATTCGACAGATGTATTTGCGGCCCGAGTGCGCACAGCCCCTTCCGGAGGTGCTGGCTGCTATCGAAGAGGCCGACGCCATCGTGCTTGGACCGGGGAGCGTATTTACGAGTGTCGTGCCGAATCTTCTGGTCGACGGAGTGGTTGAGGCGATCGTTCGCAGCCGAGCAGTAAAGATTTATGTCTGTAATGTCATGACGCAGCCAGGGGAGACTGATAATTTCAAGGCATCCGATCACATTCGAGTAATCGCCGACCATGCAAAAGGACACAACCTCTTTACCCATGTGCTGGTAAATCGAGAGAGACCGCCTCAAGATGTGCTTTCAAAATACGAGCAGTACAAGCAGCATTTCGTAGAGCCGGACCTGGATGAGATCCGCTCTATGGGCTACACTCCGGTCGCGGGCAACTATATCTCGGACACTCAGGTTGTACGCCATGATTCCCAGGAACTCGCGCGCGCGATCTATCGAATTATGGTACGGGGAAGGGGAGCATTGGCGCCGACAATGCGCCGTATAACCCGAGCACGCGGGGCATCCGTCGGCAAAAAGGCGCGGATTGCCAAGCCGCAGAGAAGTCCAAATACTTAGCGCAATCCCGCCAGGGACGGCATGCCATCATGAGGGGATCCCGGCACGGAGGCCGGGATCTTAGAATTGCAGATTTGGAAGCCCGCAATCTTACGATTTGGCGACCATAGCATGCGCGATAGCGGGGGCCGTCACCGGCGTAAGCAGGTAGGCATGTCTGCGGCCGTTTTTGACACCTATACCTGCGATCTGATTGCCGTTGTTAACGGCGGTCGCCTGCGTAAGCTGCCAATCCCGGCTGTCGATTAAACGCGTGTTCAGGTCGATTGGCCGGCCGGCGTGCCAGAGAGTGGCGCAGGTGCTGCCGGTTGCGTCCGTATCCGAATCGCCGACCGCAATTCCCTGGTTATTGATGGCCACAGCTTCGCTGCGGGCGCCTCCGGCCAGAGCCCCAAGGTCGACAGGCAAACCGTTCTGCCACAGACAGGCATGGACCTCTCCCGCCGGCGTCTCCGAGTATCCCACTGACTGACCATGATCGTTAATCGCGCAGGCAAGGCTGTTGTCGCCGCCCAGCGTTTGAAGATCCGTCATTCGTCCGCCGCTCCATACGAAGGCATGGGTGCGGCGTGAATATCCATGGAGGCTGGCCGCAAAGTAAGCTCGCGGCAGATCTGCCTTGCCGACGACATCTCCCGAATTATTGATTCCGAGCGCCCGGCTGTAATCGCCGCCAAGAGCGCCCAGTGTTACCGGCTCGCCGCCTGTCCATACCACTGCATGCGCCACCTCAGCTCCCTGAGCATCCGTTCTGCCATTTTGGACACTGCCGGCGATTTGTCCGGAATCATTGATTGCCGTCGCGGAAGTGTATTTGAAACCGGGTACGCCGCTCAGTGGAGCGTTGCTGTCGCTATGCACATAGCCATGCGGATACATGCCATAGTTATAGCAAGCCGCCACAACGCCGCCGGTATTGTTTACGGCAATTAAGGCATCGCGTTTATAGTGCGGCAAGCCTCCGAGCGCCTCACGCTCAGCTTGTCTGATTATTTCAGCGTGCCCATTAGCGACGAGGCCGACATCGCCGCGATCGTTGAGACTGACCGCGCCATCGCCATCCTCAGCCAGAGGGCCAATATCCGTGATCGTAAATTGTGTTGCGGCAAAAGGATCGGCTTTGGGCCGGGGCGGATCGGCAATTCGGGCGGCCAGGCGGAATGGAACGAGACCGCCGGCGCATGCAAGGCAAATCGCAGTTCCGAATCGAATAGCTGCCGGGTGATGGTTCGTGCCGTTTGCGATCGTCAACAAACGGCGGCGCAGAACTCTGTGACCTGAACTCATAGCTACAGCACCGGTCTGAGCCGTACTTCTTCCGGCCACCAGCACAAGCATCCGAGCATATCTCGATGGATTGCCGTAGCGGATGGCGTCGGCGTCGCAGGCTTCTTCCCGTGCCGCCATGTACTCACGAACGACGAACCAAATATGCGGGAAAGGGAAAAGCAGCAGCGCGGCCGCGCCAGGCGCCCAGCTCAGCCACAGATCGGCGGCGCGTAAATGGGACATCTCATGAGCGACGATCATTTTAAGCTCGTCGGAACTGACGGTTTGCATGAGGTCGGCCGGCGCCAGCAGGGTAGGTCGAAAGATACCCGTGACGTAAGGGCTGGAGATGTCGGGCGCTTGCCGCAGGCGTGGAACCCTTGGAAGATGCAGATCTTCGGCCATTTGCCGTGCGCAGTCCGCAGCCCAATCAGGCCATTCTGTGGCCTGCACAATACAGCGCCTGGTATTCCGCGCTTGAATTGCCATGCGAACGAGGCCCGCGATGACGCCGGTGAGCCAGAGAGCCATCAGCCCTTCCGCAAGGTATGGCGCGGAAGACTCTTGCGATAGAACCGCAGGACCGGATGAAACGCCGGCTTGCGATATGGCAGGCGCTGCAGTCGTCAATGTAGAGTTAGGCAATATTCGGTCCGGCGTAGAAACTGCGGCAGCTGTTGGGCCGTATTGCGCAGGCACGACTTGTTTTGCGGCCGGAAGCACAGCGAGGTTAAAGCCGAACGGCAGAATAAGCGTCAACAGCCCCTTGGCGCACACCAGCCACCACAGCCAGTGCCTGACACGCGGCGGCATCTTACGCCATACGCGGCACAGAACGAAAACGAACAGCGCTGCAGCCGCCGTGGCGACGAGTGTTCGTCCCATTGCAGCCAGCCAGAATTCCGCGGCGGCGCCTGCGGCATGTGCGATCGCATTCGCTCCCATCGTGAGCTACTCCGTGTCCGGTCCAATACTTTCCGCGATACGTTTGAGGTCAGACAGCTCGGCATCCGAAAGTTTGCCGCTGTCGGCCATATAGGCCATAAACGGCGACAGAGAGCCGCCAAGCGTCCGCTGCACGAAATCATGCACAAGGTTTTGCATGAGATCTTGCTTGGCTATTGCCGGCGAGTACTGGAAAGAGCCGGCAGTGCGAAGTCTATGGAGGAACTCCTTCTTTCGAAGCCGTTCCATCACCGTCAGTATTGTCGTGCGAGCCAGACCGCGGGGCTCGCCAAATTGCTCGGCCACTTCACGAACCGTAATCGGCGCGTGGTCTGTAACATATCGGAGCACTTCAAGCTCCTGTTCACCTAAATTCGGCGGTTTCATCATGGCGTACTACTCCCTTTGCATGATTATAGCAAAGGACTACGAGGGTAGTCAATACGTGACGGACGAGCTTTGCTTGCCGCCCGATATCTTCAGACCACCGATAGGCTCCTGTCCTTCAAAACCATATCGGCCGGTGGTAAAATCCTTCCATGACTTCTTGGGAATATGCGGCGCAAATCGGCGAACAGACTGGGATGAAGTTGGAGATCGCGGGCGGTATTCCTACATGGGAGGCTGCTCCGACATTCCGTCACCAATCCCATCTCTTCCGGATTGAGAGTTCCATTCGAAGCGCAGGAACTACAGAATATCAGTGCGCTTGCGCGCATGCCGCCGATGTGCTGGTCAGCTTTCCCGACGGCTCCCTCAAGCGCCCTGACATTGCGATATTCTGCGGTGAGCCTGAAGAACAGACTTCGGCTATCACCATGCTCCCCGAGGCCGTAATCGAGATCCTCAGCCCTGAATATGAAGCCAAAGACCTTACGATCGGGGTGCCGTTCTATCTCCGCTCAGGCATCAAAGATGTCATTGTCTTTGATCCCGCTACGGGAGCGGTCCGTCATTTTCGCCCCGGTCACTCCGAGCTGCGCTATACAAGTCCAATTCCTCTCGTGCTTACCTGCGGATGCCAGGTCACTGTCTGATTTCTATTTCCAAAACCACCTCTAATTGTGATTGATTCGATGTATTGTCGGGGAAAACGCAAGAGTTAGTTCAATGAAACGAGCTGCTAACTGCGGCTCCAATGCGAATGGAGGTGGCTTATGTCAGTCGTGGATCCTGTTTGCGGAATGGAGCTGGAGGACGACGAGATCGTCGCCGAAAGCGAATTTCGCGGAACGATGTACTATTTTTGCAGTGAAGAGTGCGCGGACGAGTTCGATTCGATGCCGCAGCGCTATGCAGGAGCCGTGGGAGCGGAAGCGTGATAGCGCTAAACGCGCTTTCAGGCAATCGTCTTTAAGAGCGCGTAAAGGAAAATCGTAGGCTTTGCTCTGGCGGTTTCAGCCCGGCGGTTAAAACCACGGCTAGAGAGTACACATGTCCGCCTTCGCGGACTAGGATTTATGGGCTAAAAGCCATTCTGTGTGCCCGTAGGGGCACCTTTGTACTCTCTAGGCGCGGTTTCAACCGCCTGCCTCTTTGGGGCTTCTGCGGGTCGTTTAATCGCCTGCCGGATTTTCTCTATACGCTCTTAAGTCTCTGCGGCTACCGAGGCACGGCAATGGATTCCAGTGTTTCCCGGATGATAACTTCGCCGGTTGCGCCGCCGTAGCGTGATTTCGTGTCGAGCATCACTCGGTGGGAAAGCACGGGGATTGCGAGGCTTCGCACATCGTCGGGCACGACAAAATCGCGTCCTGACAGCAAGGCGCGGGCCTGCGCCATGTGAAACAGCGAAATTGAAGCGCGCGGGGACGCCGCCAAGCGTAACCGCGCGTCTTTGCGCGTGGCTTCAACGATTCGCAGCAGATAATCCGCTACGGACCGGTCTACGGTTACAGCTCTTACGTTTCGCTGCAACGCGATGATGTCGTCTCGGGTCACAACCGGCTCCAGCATCTCCACAGGTTCGCCTACGGCATGGCTGTAAAGAATATCCATCTCGTTGTCGAGTGTGGGATATCCCAGTGAGATTCTAACCGCAAACCGGTCAAGCTGCGCCTCGGGCAGCGGATATGTGCCGTGATATTCTGCCGGATTCTGCGTCGCAATGACAAAGAACGGCTGCGGAAGCCCGCGCCGGAGTCCTTCAATACTGATCTGATTTTCACTCATCACTTCAAGGAGAGCCGATTGCGTCCTTGGAGATGTTCGGTTGATTTCGTCGGCCAGCAGGATATTAGTGAAGATCGGTCCTTCCCGAAACTCGAACGTTCCATCCTGCGGGCGGTAGAAGCTGCTTCCGGTAATATCGGCGGGCAGCAAGTCCGGTGTGAACTGAACACGGCGAAACAGGCCATCGATCGATCGCGCAAGCGCCTTTGCCAGCGTCGTTTTGCCCGTTCCAGGAACATCTTCCAGCAGTACGTGTCCTCCGGCAAGCAGAGCCGTCAGAAGCAGCTGAATGCTCTCGTCCTTTCCCTTGATCGCAATCGCCAGGTTCCGTTCCAGCGCGACAACGGCGGGATTCACTTTAGCGGACGCCGTTTCGAGCGGCAGCGGTTTGACGGTCATTGGTTTCCATCCCTTTCTCCAGCGCATCGAGCGCTTCTCGTATCTCCGCGCGCAGAGCATCGTCGTCGATGCGTCCAAAGCGCAGCCAGTTGTATCCTGTCATAAATCTTTCGAGCTGAGTTCGGTCCAGGGAGGCTGGTCTCTCGGCGTCGATGTGTTCCTCCCATGTGCGGCTGGGAGGGCAGGGTATTCCTGCGCGAAGCAGCAGGCTTTCAAAACGGCCGGACAGTGCAAGGAGTTCCGCATCAATGTCGAACTTACGAACTTCGACACTTCCGGCTTGAAGCTTTCTTCTCTTCACTGCCCATTGCAGCAAGAAAAATACGCCGCCTATGAGGCCGATGCTGGCGCTTAATTGCATGGGTGTAAAGTGGCTCAGGTAGTCGCGCGCATCCTGCAGACGGTCGGCGATCCATTCACCGATACGCCATGTCACAGCCGTGTCCGGGAAGAGCTTGTCAGGCCGGCCGCCTCCGGGAGTGGCATCGACAGTTACCCATCCTTTGCCATCAATCCAGCTCTCGGCCCAGGCGTGTGAATCGCGCTGGCGGACCATGGTAGAACCATCCGGAGCTCCTTCGTGAGCATAATATCCCGTAACATAACGTGTAGGAACGCCAAGCATCCGGAGCAAAATTGTGGCGGATGCCGCGAAGTACTCGCAATGCGCAGCCTGACCGCGAAGCAGGAAGCTTGAGATTTTTTCACCCGGGGTGGGGTGGAACGACAGGCTGTACGCATAGTGACTGATCAGGTAATTTGTCACGGCATCGATGCGCTTTTCGGGCGGGAAGCTCGCAATTGATGTGGCATCCCCCAGGTTCGCAAATGACGACTTGCCTTCACTCCCGGTATTAGCAATCTGGACTGCAATCGAGCGGACGCCCGGCTCGATCTCCTTCGGAACAACGAGGCATCGCTGGATCTCCCCCGGAGAAGGCGGCGGCGCAAACGGCCCGGGATTCTTGTTGCTGCTTCCCGGCAGGATGAGATCGTAGGCGTATGGCGACTGAGCGTCCGTTAGCAGAGATTCCGGCCTATTTGTGATCCGTTCGATTTGGATATCGTCGACAGGAGCCACTCCCACCGTATCGATCGGCGCCACAAGCAGGCGAAGGTTATCCGTGAACACGTGTACGCGTGTTCTTTCTCCGCGTCTTCCGCTCTGAAGTTCGGTCGCATTCGCATCAGTGCTTTTGCCGTCATCGAACACAGGTAGCCACGTGCCGTTATGGTAGGTGTCGAACGCAAGCCCGCGCAGATGCTGATCTGTCAGCTTGCCGGTAATACGCAGCACACGGGTAGGAGACCCTTCGCCGTCGAACATGTCTCCCAGAGACGGAGCTGTCGATAAACCTGTGCCGTCCGGCTGCCGCCGGTGAGGTGTCCAGTTGTTGCCGAGCGACATCAGGCTGTCATGGTTGTTCGACATTAACTGGTAGCCGCCGTACCCCACCAGCGCCACTGCGCCGAATGCAGCGATGCGGCCCAACATGGCTCGTCTGGCTGTCGTGCGATAGAGGTCTGCATCCTCTTGCTGCGGTATGGTCTCTATGCTAGTTCCAAGCGGGTTGAGCGCCCTCAGGGAAAGTGTGATGAGCAGCAGATAAGCCGGGACGGTCCACTTCAGGTAGGCATCATCCGGCGTAACCGAGACGGGGATCATTCCCAGGGCTGTGATGACGATCAGTGCGGAACCGGGCGGATTTCCGGCCGGGCGCTCGCGCCAGACCTGTATAACAGTCTCGATTGCCCAGATTACACCGAACGCAATGATCGTGGACTGTGAGAACATCAGAGCAGTGCTGCCGTCATCCCGGGTAATCGTAGACGTAATCCAGCCATAAGCCATGATGCGAAGCACCCACGGCGCCCATGATTTTTGCGGTATACGTGCTGGCACGACATACGTTGCAAGGTATGCAAGAACAAGAATCGGCAGCATGCCGGGCGATTCCTGATGCATGCCCAGGGCAAGATAGAAAACCATTACCGCCCCGGTAAGGGGCCATGGCATTCGGAGCGGAGTTTTCATTATAACTCCTCCACACCGGCGAGAAATTCGGCGGCCCTGACCACCCGTATTTCGCCGGCAATTGCATAGCCCGTTTCAGGATCGTCGGTGCATGGAGCATCTCTTACGACGATAACCTTAACGACGCTGCCGGACTGCGACAATCGCTGCACGAAATCGAAACGCGCCGCATCCCAATCCAGCAGGACGCAAACGATCGTGGTGATTTGCGCCAGATGCTCGGCTATCTCAGGTTCCAGCGTTTCAAACGGCGATGCCGGTGTGGCATCGACGCAGGCCAGGATTTCCAATATCTGATCCACATAGGCCAGGCTGCGGCCGGCCGTGAGGTGATAGAGATTTGGCCCCGCTGCGAAAATGTCGACGAGATAGTCCTGACGAGACATGAAGTCGCTGATTGCGGCCGCCAGAGATACGGCGCGCTCGAAATCCGCCTGTCGCGCCGAGAATATGCGTGGCGCAAGCATTTCCGGGATCTGGGTGTCCAGAACAACTCCCACGCGCAAGAAGTACTCTTCCCTGTACTCGCGCACGATTGGTATATTCAGTCGTGCCGTTGCGCGCCAGTCAATGTCCCGGATGTTGTCGCCCTCTTTGTATTCACGGTTGCCGAGCAGTTCCAGAGACTCGCCGATGCTTGATGCCATTGCGACGCCACCGGGCTGATAGCGGCTGCCGGAAGGGAGCGCCAAGCTTCCCAATGGATGGAAGTTTGGATAGACAAGGATCTGCTGCGGATCGTAATCGATGCGGTATGTGCGCAGCAGTCCCAGCGGATAGTCTGTTTCGACTCGATAGGCTTTTGTTCTGTAGATGCCTCGCTTCTTGCATAGCAGCCCCAGATGAACGTTTGTCTTAGAGTTTGGCGCAAGAATTGGAATGCGGATGCCGTCGGCGGGAACGGCGTCGATTTCGGGCGGCAGACCGTGCGGAAGCACGGTCAGGTCGGATGCCGCACGGCCTTTCGTGGTAACCGATGCGTCGACTGCCAGAACACCGCCTGCTGTGATCCTGTCTGCGTGCGTTGCTTTGATTTTGACGCGTGGCCGGGCGCCGATTGCGGCTATTCCCGCCACCACCCAGATTGCGAAGGCGTAGCAGAAGAGGATGTAAGGCTTGTAATCAAGGGTGATCGACCCAGATATCATAAATAGCAGGGTCGCAATCAATACCCAGCGGCCTGACCTTGTTACGGTGAGGGTGAGCACGCGCCACAGAAAGCGCGAGATCTCGCCTCGAAAGAGAGGATGGTATCGGATATCTTTGGTCGTTGGGAATGCGGTCAGCGGCGGGATCTCACTGTTCAGGTGGAGATCGTACGATTGTGTGGTCTTTTGGTTCAACATCAAATTGTGGAGACTGAAGCGCCATTGCTCCGATATCTCTTCCTCAATATAGACAACGGAAAAGCGCCGGGCTAAGTTTCGGACCAGGCATAAAGACGGCTTCCAACCCTAAAAGTTTTCTCATTCAGCGAAGCCTTAATTTCAACTCCGGTGCGCCTTCCCATTACAGCCCCACTGGTGGGCGGGTACAATATGAAATATGAGCGCATCGATTGCTGGAGCAGAGCTGCCCGGCGCCCCAATAGGTGGCGCGGAACCCCCCATCACCATTGCGGACCCCATAAATGCCGCTATCCTCGCTGTTTCTGAAGATCGTATCTCAGGATTTCAGGAAGATCCATTCGGAGAAATCGCTCGCCTGTCAGGCGTTGAACTCCCCGTTGTCCTTGAGAGAATCCGAGCGATGCTGGAAGGCGGCGCAATCCGCCGTGTTCGGCAGACCCTCCTTGCGACGAGCCTTGCGGCCGGCGCGCTGGTGGCATGGCAGATCCCGGCAGATCGCCTTGACGCCGCCTTTGACACAATGTATTCCTGGGATCCCTTTTCCGGACATGTCGTCATCCGGTCGACCGACTCTGCCACTCCCGGCAGTGCCTATCGGCTGTGGACGACCTTGAAGGTTCCGCAGGGGTACTCTCTTGAAAAGCACGCAGAATATCTGAAAGAGAAAGTCGGAGCAGAATCGTTCCGTCTTATGCCTGCCAATAAGCTGTTTGCGCTGGGTGTCGGTCATATCCGCCGAAAGGGCATTCCGCTTGGCAGCAAGGCCGAAGTCCTTGCCGACGTTCAGGACACCACACTGGTATCGCTTAGCGATCTTGAGTGGAAAGTCATGACTGCGCTCAAGCGTGAATTGGATCCCGAAGAGATACGGCAGGATGTGTGGGTATCGCGAGCTGTCGAGGCGGGCGTCGACCTCGCAACCTTCTATCAGGTCGCGCATCAACTCAATGAGCGCAAAGTCATCGGGCGATTCTCAACATTCCTTGAGCATGTTAAGTCTGTGGCAGGCAGCGAGCGGGTCACCCGATATAATGCGCTTTTTCACTGGGCAGTGCCGGAAGGCCGCGAGATGGAAGCCGGGCGCGAAGTCGGCCGTTTCCATATCATGACCCACGCCTACTGGCGCGAGGGCGGTCCCGAGTTCCGCAACGTGAATATTATGGGCGTCGCCCATGGCACGGATAAAGATGTGCTGCTGGGACATAAAGCGGCAATCGACCGGCATCTGGAAGACATCGGGATATCAGTCGGCTACACCAACGTGTTCTGGGGCGGCAGAAGTGAAATTAAACCGTCAGAGATATCGCCGATCGCATATCGTGAGTTTTGCAGGGAAAATGGGATCGCCCCGGAGGCAATGCTTGCTTCCGAGATAGAACATGCTTGATCTTCCTGTCGGAATAGAACAATACCGTGAATACACGGAAGCTCTAGAGGATCAAATCCTCTCTCCATATGCCGTGCGCTCCCGGAACTCTCAGGGGCGCGCTCGCGATGAAGAGCCGGATCCTGTTCGCACGGCTTTCCAACGCGATCGGGATCGGATCCTACACAGCAAGGCTTTTCGCCGTCTTAAACACAAGACGCAAGTCTTTATTAACCCGGTCGAAGATCACCATCGAACACGTCTGACGCACACTCTGGAAGTGGCCCAGATAGCGCGAACCCTTGCACGCGCTCTGAGACTCAACGAAGACCTCACCGAAGCGATCACTCTGGCACATGACCTTGGCCATACGCCTTTCGGTCATGGCGGCGAAGAAGCCCTCGATGCCGTTCTGCGTGAGTATATTGCGGATGCTGAGTTTCGGCACTACGACCAGAGCTTGCGTATTGTAGATGTACTGGAGAACGACGGCCGCGGCTTGAACCTGACCTGGGAAGTGCGTGACGGCATCCTTGGTCATTCAAAAGGAAGCGCCGACCTCGGTATTGTGACGGGAACGAACATGCCTTCCTCCCTAGAGGGTATGTGCGTGCGAATTGCGGATCGCGTGGCATATATCAACCACGACATCGACGATGCCATGCGCGCCGGTGTATTACAGTTCGAAAGCCTTCCCCAGGACGCCATTGCTATATTGGGTTTGACACATTCCAAGCGTATTTCGACAATGGTGCTCAATGTGCTTGAGAGCAGTATCGGTCAGCCGCATGTATCGATGACGGGGACGGTGCTTGAGGCTACAAACAAGCTCAAAGACTATATGTACGCCAATGTTTACTCCCTTGATGCGCGAGGCCAGGTAGAGATGGAACAGGCCAAAAAGATGGTAACACAGCTGTTCCGCCTCTATATGGGAGAGCCACATCTCTTCTCGGACGACAACACTTACATCCTCAACCATGGCTTCGAACACCTGCCTCTTCACGACCGGGCGCGGGCTGTTGCCGACTTCGTTGCCGGAATGACGGACCGCTATATTACAGCGCGATACGCTAAACATTTCAGTGAAAATGCATAGGCGAAACCGGTTTGTTCTATTTCAAAATTCTATGTTTAGATGCCCGGTTGTTTGGTTAAATCTGTCATTAGCTGTCATTCTTGACAAGCCTTTCTTTGAGGCTGGTATACTCATACCTCAATAATTCACCTACACCGGCGGTCAAGCAAATGACCGCCGTTTTAATATGCGCGGAGGACTAGGCATTGCCTAAGATATATACGGTAGGCGGTAATCGTCTCGATGGCGAGGTTCGCCTGAGCGGCAGCAAGAATGCCACATTGGCAATTCTTGCGGCAACCCTGCTTCCACAAAAGGGCGAAACGGTCCTTTCCAATGTTCCAAAGATCAGTGATGTGCTTACCATGCTTGAGATGCTGCGGCACCTCGGCGTAAAAGCGGACTTTGTCGGTCCTTCGACCGTCGTCATCAACGCGGCAGAACTCACGTCTACCGAAGCTCCTTATGAGCTTATCAAACAAATGCGCGCTTCCTTTTCCGTTCTTGGTCCTATCCTGGCTCGCTACGGCAAGGCGCGCGTCGCCCTGCCCGGCGGCTGCGACATTGGCGCACGGCCCGTCGACTATCACCTCAAGGGCCTGGATCGTCTTGGCGCAACGACAACGGTGGAACATGGGTTTGTGAACGCCGACGCGCCTCGCGGTCTTCGCGGCGCTCATATCTACCTGGAGTTTCCCAGCGTCGGCGCAACAACGCACTTGATGACGGCTGCGGCTCTTGCCGACGGTATTACGGTGATTGCGAATGCCGCCGAGGAACCGGATGTTATTTCAACGGCAGAGATCATTAACAAAATGGGCGGTAAGGTGCGTGGCGCAGGCTCTAAGGAAGTTACCATAGAAGGTGTCAAAGAGCTTCACGGCTGCGAGTACCAGATAGACTACGATCGCATCGAAGCCGGAACTTTTGCCGTCGCGGCAGCGATTACTCACGGCGATCTTTATCTGCGCGGTATTATCGAGGAACATATTCAGCCGGTGACCCAGAAGCTTGCCGAAGTAGGGTGCGAGATCCGCTTCGATGATGACGGCGTCCGTGTGCGAGTTCCCAAAGGACGCGATCTGCAGGCAACCACGGTTCTGGCAAGTCCGCATCCCGGCTTCCCGACAGATATGCAGCCGTTGATGGCAGCTCTTCTAACCCTTGCGAATGGAACATCCGTCATTACGGAGAGCGTGTATGAGCGACGCTTCAAGTACATCGATGAGATGGCGCGCATGGGAGCCGACATTAAGGCTGCCGGCAATACGGCGATCATCGTCGGAGTGCCGCGCCTGACGGGAGCGCCTGTCGCGGGCTCCGATCTGCGGGCCACAGCGGCGCTTGCAATTGCGGGGCTTGCTGCAGAAGGCCAGAGCGAGATCAGCGGTATTCAGTATCTTGACCGTGGGTATGAGAATTTTGTCGAGAAGTTAAGTGCCGTCGGGGGTAAAATCCGGCGGGATGATGTTCCGTCGCCGGTTATGGAAAAGGTTGCCTAGATTTGCGATTACGTCAAGATATTGGGATTGATCTGGGGACTGCCAATGTCCTTGTGTATGTGCGCGGCAAAGGGATAATTATGCGAGAACCGTCCGTCGTGGCGGTTCATATGCCCAATCACAAAATCAAGGCCGTCGGTGAGAAGGCTCGCGAAATGCTGGGACGCACTCCCGTCAACATTATGGCCGTGCGTCCCATGGAAAACGGCGTCATTGCCGATTACACAACGACGCAGCAGCTTCTCGAATATATTTTCCACAAAGTTTGCGGCGTGAAGCGTGTCTTTACGCCGCGCGTTTTGCTCTCCGTGCCCTCCGGCGTAACGAGTGTCGAGCGCCGGGCTGTAAAGCAGGCGGCTCTTGCGGCCGGAGCGCGCGAAGCATGGACGATCGTTGAGGCCAAGCTTGCTGCGATCGGCGCAGGTCTGCCTATCGCCGAGCCGGGCGGCAACATGGTCGTAGATATCGGTGGCGGAACCACGGATATCGCCGTGCTATCACTTGATGACATCGTTATTTGCCGAAGCCTCAGGATCGGCGGAATGAAGCTGGATGAGGTCATCATCCGGCACATCCGCACGCAGTATAACCTGATGATCGGAGACCGCACGGCCGAAGAGATCAAGGTAAATATCGGAAGCGCGGCTCCTCTTGAACAAGAACGTAAGATGGAAGTGCGCGGACGAGACCTCATTAGCGGCCTGCCGCAAACGGTGGAAGTGACGTCTGAAGAGATTCGGGAATGCATGGCGGAATCGATCAGTCAGATCGTCAACAAAGTCAAGAGCGTGCTTGAGAAGACACCGCCCGAACTATCTTCCGACATTATTGAGCGCGGAATAGTTTTGACCGGCGGAACGGCCCTCCTGCGAGGACTGGACATGCTCATTGCCGACGCCACGCAGGTTCCTACCCGGGTCGCCGACGATCCGCTCTCTTGTGTTGCAATCGGCGCCGGCAAATGGCTTGAAGAAAACAACGAGGCACCTAATGAATATCCATACACCACGTAAGCTGGTATCGATTGTCCTTGCAGTTTGTGTCCTGTCGCCGGCCGCCGTGGCAGCCCCCGGCTCTGCTGCCCAAGATGTTCCTGCCAGCCATTGGGCAAAGAAGTCTGTGGACAGTGTTACATCCAAAGGACTTATGTCCGCCAAGAATGGCGCATTCGATGGCAACAAGCCTGTGACCCGCTATGAGCTGGCGGTGACGCTTGACCGGCTTGTAACATACATTGAAGCCGGCCGCAAGCCGCTCAACCCTGCGCCTAGGCCAAGAGCGATGAAGATTCCCGCCAACACCACGCCCACCGAGCGCGCCGCGATCAAGCATCTCGCCTCCGACGGTTTCCTTCCGCCGACCTCTCCAATATTCGCCGGCAAAGGCACAGAGGTCGTGACGGCAAAGCAGCTTTCGACTGCGCTCAGCCAGGTTACCATTCGCCTGTCGGATCGCAGACTTGCGCCGGATAAGGATTAAACTAAGAAAACCTTCCTCAAAAAATAGGCCCGGAGCGTTATATCATTAACGCTCCGGGCCGTTTTGCCGTCTGAGGCTTATTTGCTGTTGGCTGTATCGATGGTCGCTGTGACCGACATTCCCTGGCTCAGCCGGTTGATGTCGTCGGCATTGGCCCACTTGCCGCCTTCGTTCGACGGAAGTATCAGGATTCGGATAGGAACGCGCTGGACGACTTTGGTGAAGTTGCCCGTCGCATTGTCCGGCGGAAGCAGCGCGGTTGATGCGCCTGTGGCCCGCAGGACACTCTGAACCTTACCCTTGAAGATCTTGCCCGGGTAGGCATCCACTTCGATTTCCGCTTCCTGACCAGGGCGAACATCGCGAAGCTGAGTTTCCTTGAAGTTCGCGTTTACCCAGATCTCGTGCCCGGCGGTCATCGTGGCGATCGTCTGTCCGGGCGAAAGCGCCGCACCGACATTGACTGCCTTCTTTACCACTTCGCCGCTACTCGGCGCACGAACGACCGTATCATCCAGGGCAACCTGAGCGTTTGCAAGCGCGGCTTTCGCCTGGAGCGCCTGTGCCTTCAAGGTATCGATCTGCTGGCGCTTCTGGAGTACCTGCTGCTGTCCGGCCTGGGCTGCCTGAAGGTCTGCCTGTGCCTGAGCATTCGATCCCTGGTTGCTCGTCAAGTTGCTCTGCTGTACGCTGATCTGGCCAAGGTTTGCCTGAGCAACTCCTTCACCGGCCTTCGCTACGGCTTCCTGGCGATGCGCCGCCGATGCAGCCTTTCGCGTTGCTGCCAGCTGACTGAGCATCTGAGCGACAGTGGCGCGTGCCGACTCTACCTGGGATTGGGCCTGCCTGGCCTGATCCTTGGTGGCGCGGAGCTCAGCTTCGGCGCTCTGGGCTGCAGCTTTCGCCTGATCGTACTGCTGCTGCGTTACGGCCTGCTTACCTAGCAGAGCGGCATATCGCTTGGCATCGGACTGAGCGCGGTCGTAGTTGGCCTGAGCAGAGTCGATCGTCGCAGTGGCCGCGTTTGCAGCCTGTTGCGCGGTTGCGACATTCTGCCTTGCGGTATCTACAGCCGCCTGTGCCGACCCTACCTGAGCATCGGCCTGAGCCGCGGTTGCGGCTGCGGCCTGAGTTTGCTGCCGGGCCTGTTCCACCTGATGGGAGATGCTGCTCGACGTCAAACCGACCTGAGCTTGCGCTCCCGTTGTTTTGGCGTACTGTGACTGCAGAGCGGCCTGGGCGTGCAGGATTGCCGCCTTTGTCGATGCTTCCTGGTAAGCCAGTCCTGATGTTGCCTGCGGGATCTGGCTTTCAGCGGCGTCGTAAGCTGCCTTGGCCTGATCTCTTGCCGCGCGTGGACCACTATCGTCAAGGCGAGCGATAACATCGCCCTGCTTAACATACTGGCCTTCTTCGACGTACAGCTCCTTTAGGGTTCCCTGAACGATCGGGCTGACGTTTACAAGGTTGCCGGTCACGTACGCGTCGTCGGTGCCGACGTGCGACTGGCTGTAGTGCCAGTAATTAATTCCCCAGATGGCGCCGAACACGATTGCTGCTCCCACCACCGCTGTGATGATAAGCTTTCTGGCGGGGTTTGCCTTCTTTTCGTCGCCGTCTGGTCCTTGAGCGCCTGATCCGTTTGACACTTTCGGCTCCGCTGCGCCGTCACGAGGCCGTTCCTGCGTGGCTGTCGCTTGTTTTGTATTAGTTATGGACTCTTCTGCCATTGTCGCCGTCCTTTGCTGTCCTCTTGGAGCTCACCGTGCCTGCGGAGTTCCGAGCGCAGTGAGATATTGCGCACGCGCAATCTCATAGTTGTAAACTGCATTCACCTGGTTGTTTTGTGCGGATACGAGAGCCGCTTCCGCGTCGGTGACTTCCAGATATATTCCCACTTGACCTTCGTATCGTATTTGAGCCAGTTGTCTTGCGGCTATCGCCTGCTCCAGAGCGGAGTTGGCGGAGCTGATCTGGCTTGCTGCCGTGCCGAGATTTAAATATGCCTGTCGAACATCGAGTGCTACATCGGACCGTGCAGACCCAAGCGATGCCTCCGCATTCTGGGTTCGCAGCTTGGCTTCGGCCACGCGGTCTCGGGTCGCGCCGCCGTCGTAAAGCGGAAATACGAACGCCGCTGTAATCTCCGCAGTCCGCTGCCGAGGTGTCTGGAACGATGTCGTCGGGAAATAGTCGCCCGCAGCTGTAATCTGCAGTGTAGGTTCAAGACCGGCATGCGCCAGTTTGATGCCTAACTTATTTGCGCGAACTAAAGTTTCCGCGACATGAATTTCCGGGCGCTGAGCGTATGCAGTCTCAAGGCTGCGGTCGATATCGATTGCATCGATTTCAGCTGTCGGCGGCGCGAAAAGTGTCTGCGTGTTTGCCGGCGCTCCGACCGCGGCCGAGCTGACTGCTGTCACGCCGACGCTTGCTCCCGGAACATCCTGGACATACACCGGCGTTTTGAGCGGCTGCCCAACAAGGTCATTGAAGTTTGCCTGGGCGATAGCTGCCGAGTTAAGCGCCTGAGACAGGTTCTGCTGAGCCGTGGCGACCTGGGTATTGGCGCGGAGGACATCGATTTTCTGGCCGACCCCTTCCGTATTCAGGTTAACCGCCGTCGTTACTTGAGTCTGAGCATCAGACAATGCAGCTTGCGCAACTTGCACCTGATGGCGTGCTCGCAGCAGGTTGTAGTAAATCGTCTGGGCTCGCAGCTGGCGGGCGTCGCTGATCTGCTTCACCTGATAATCATCTGCAATGCTTTGCAGTTTAGCCTGGCTGGATGCCGTGCGGATCTGACCTGTCAGGTCGATCGTATTCGCCAGGTTAATTGATAGAAGCTCACTGTGTTCTTTTTGAACTTCGATCGGAGGGCTGCCGCCGATGCCGATTTTCGTGGACTGATCGTATCGTGTTGCGCTCGCTTTCGCGTCGATGTTCGGTCTGCCGGCTGCAGCGGCTTCATCCGCTCGCTTGCGATCGATTTCCGCTGTCCGCTGTGCATTGGCGAAATCTGTGCTGCTCTTCAGAGAGGCTGCGATCGTCGACGAGAGGTCCCATACGGTCTTTGGGGCCGTTCCCTGTTGAACGCTTCCGCCTTGCTCAGCTCCCACAGCAGGCGCTTGTCCGGTACCGGCGGATCCGGAGGTTCCGGTCGCGCTGTTGCCGCTTGCGGGAGGCGCAGATACCAAATCAGATCCCGGAGACGGCGCGCCTGTCGCGCCATTTGCGCCGGCAGTTCCAGGAGCGCCTGTGGTTGTATCAGCGCCTGTCGCCGGCCCAGGAGCTCCTGTTCCTACTGCGCCTGGTGCGCCAGGCCCGTTTGCTGCTCCGGCATTTCCCGCAGCGTTTGCTGCTCCGGCAGCATTATTTCCACCGTTGGCGCCTGCGGCGTTTCCGCCGTTGGCTCCGGCGCCGGCCTGACCGAATGCGATAGGGGCGAATAGAGCTAACCCACTGATTGCCACGGCCGCGGCGGCGGCTCCTCGTTTCATTTGTTTTCTTTGGCGTACACGCATTGTGTGTTGCCCCTTATCTTTGTTGACCAAATAGTTTACTGGGTCAGGACCGATCCAGCAATCTTACCCACATTTACGAAGACCGCGGACGGCAAGTTCTACGATGCCGCTCAGTGCTTCTTTTCTGGCTTCCGGCTCCGAAACGCAGGGGTAGGGAGGCCAGAATCCGGATGTCATGTTCTTCAGAGTTCGCGCTGTCGCCATCGTGTCGGGTATGTCGAAAACCCCGGCCCGATTGCCTTCTTCAAGAACTTGCCCCACCAGCGCGATTTCGTGCTCGATATATGGCCGCATCCGGGCCAAGATGTGCGGACGGACCGCTACAACCATCTCAACGGCGGCAGGATGCTGCATAATGGCTTCGTGCGATCTCTTGATCGGAAGGTAGAGGAGCTCTCTCAGCTTATCCACCGGTCCGAGTGTGTGATCGCGAACGATCGCCTCCTGAAACTCAAGGACTTCCTCCTTGAAGGCCGCCATAATCGTGAGAGCGATATCTTCCTTGCTGTCGAAGTACAGATAGACTGTCCCTTTTCCAACACCGGCATCCGTCGCGATCTCATCGATCGTCGTTTTCTTAAACCCATAGTGCCACAGTCGTTCCTGGGCGGCGCTCAGGATCTTCTGCCTAACATCGCCTTGCAGTAGCTTTGGCATACTCTCACCCTGTCTCTTTATGACCAGAACAGTTTTGTGGTCATTATGGTTCCCACTGCATCTTGTGTCAACGGTTATTTTCGTATATTATTTTAGGGGCGAGAAAATTCGCTCTTATATCGGCCTCGCGGTAGAGGCAGGAGTTGCCTGATGTCCCACAAATTTTGGATTGTCGACTCATTTACGAAGGAGCGCTTTGCGGGAAACCCGGCCGGCGTTGTGCTTCAAGATGGCGGCTTGTCTCATGAGGACATGCTGAGGATTGCAGGTGAATTGAGCCTGGAGACGGCATTTGCGGAGATTGTAGACGGCGTGATGCGTGTCGCATACTACACAGGTCTAAGCAGGATCCCCCTCTGTGGCCACGATACGATCGCATTGGGAAGTGTGCTATCCCAAACCGGAATGTGGCCTGCCGGGCAGCCATTCGAGATCAGCACCGATGTCGGGGTACTCACCCTTCAGCGCTCGGAGGATGGCCGAGTGTGGATGAATCAGGCATTGCCCATGTTCGGCGCTGCCGTAACGAGGGAAACGATTTCGGAGTTGCTCGGCATCGACGCGCATCTGGTCGCGGAAAGCCCCGCGCCTCGTGTCGTGTCAACAGGAACGCCTATGCTCTTTGCCCGCCTCGTAAATAATGAGGTAATCGACGCGCTGCAACCGGACATGAAACATCTGGCAGGCGGATTGAAGGATCTGCCGGAATATGCGGACGGCCTCTATGTGTGGACCTCCGTCAATGAAGATCTTGGCAGCATCTACAGCCGCTGCTTTGCCCCAGGCGTTGGCCTGCCCGAAGATCCGGTAACAGGATCGGCATCAGGCGCGCTGGGCTCGTATTTGACCCAGACAGTTGCATTAACCGGCAGTGGGCAGAGTGAGTATGTTTATGAGATAACTCAGGGCGTTGCAATGGGACGCGGCGGAAATGCTGAAGTCAGAGTGACATGGGATGGGGAAAACGTCGAGCAAGTGCGGGTAGGGGGACATGCGGTGGTTGTGGCCGAGGGGGTGTTGAGGTAGGGTAGGCAGAAGCGTTCGCTCGTTAGGACCCCTCCTTGCGTCCGTTAGTCGGGTGACAGGCACACCCTGGTGGCGACTAACCCCGAAGGGAAGGGGCGTTCGCCCATGCAAAAGCCTCTGCTCTCTTGACCATGAGCCAAGTGGTATAAGCCTTTCTAACTGGCGAACGCGCCCTCCCCGTGGGAGCAGGTCTCCGTACCTGCTCGAAGGAGGGAATAAGGGTGGGTCTGAAACTGCTACGAAGCCGACAATTCCTTTGAGCGTGCGATGGCGGCGTCGATGGCATCGCCGAGGGCGCTGCGGAGACCGGCGCGTTCCAGTACGGCGAGGGCTGCGATAGTTGTGCCACCGGGTGTGGTCACATTGTCGCGCAGCTGAGCCGGATGCTGGTCGGTTGAGAGAACCATCTTGGCAGCGCCGAGCACTGTTTGTGATGCGAGCTGGCGGGAGATATCGCGGGTGAGGCCGGCCTTAACGCCTGCATCGGACATGGCTTCGATCATCAGGTAGACATAGGCCGGGCCGGAGCCGGAGATCGCCGTAACGGCGTCCATATGCTTCTCTTCGACTTCAAGCGCATCGCCGACAGAAGCGAAGAGGGATTTAACCGTCTCCAGATGCTCCTGGGTGGCATGGCTGCCGCGGCATACGGCTGTTATGCCGTAGCCCACCAGACATGGCGTATTGGGCATTGCCCTGACGACGGGAATGGCTTCGCCGGCGATATCTTCGAGCCTCTTCAGTCCTATGCCGGCGGCAATCGAGATAACGATCTGTTCGGGTTTCAGGACAGGGCTGATTTCACCCAATACTTGAGGTAATACCCATGGCTTGACCGCCAGCAAGATGAGGTCCGAGCCCGTTACGGCTTCGGTGAGGTCAGCGGCAACATGGGTTCCCTGACCGAGTTCTTCGGCAAGCGCCCGCGCTTTAAGGGGATGAACATCGAAAAGTGTAACGGCGTCCGGCGACATTGCCCCTGCCTGGATTGTTCCACGCGCAAGGGCAGTGCCCATCATTCCGGCGCCGATAACCGAGAGAGTGCGGTTTCGGAGCATAATGCCTTCGTTGGCTTTCCGTGCTAGTCGCGGTCGAAGAACGAAGTGCGCGCGACGGCCGCAGGCTTGTCTTCGACATCGATCAAAATGTTGCTGGGAGTGAACAGATAGACCTGTTCGCCGATTTTCTCGACGCTGCCGTCGATCGCGTAGGTTGCGCCGTTCAGGAAGTCAATGATGCGCTCGGACATGTCCGGCGGGGTCTGCTCCAGGTTTATGATCTGCTGGAGGCCTTCCTTCAAGCCGTCTGCCGCCCGACGGGCATCATCGAAGCTCTGGACTGCCCGGCGTACGGTAATGTGAGTGCGGCGCGCAGTGTCGAGGCGTAGGGCAGGTGTCGCCCGGCGCAGAGGGTTCATGGTGCCGCCTCCGGAACGGGTATCCACAGCGGCAGGAGCGGGAGTTTCCACTTCAGCTTCCTCCTCTTCCTCTTCGTAATGATCGCCGCCGAACCATCGGCTCACGCGCGCGAAAAGACCGCCGGTCGGGCGTGTATCGTCGTACTGCTCCGCCTCGCTATGACTGGCCATGGGATTTGCGATGCCTCCTGAAAAATTTCTATCTTTATTTATGATTTGAATAGTACCTAAGACAAATGGCACGAATTGCGCTCGCCGAATATTGCTGTGCCAATTCGCACCATGGTAGATCCTTGACGGATCGCTTCCGCAAAGTCGCCGGACATCCCCATTGAGAGGATCTTCCGGCAATCACTCGGCAGCTGTTCGAATTGCCTGCGCAATTCCCGAAAATATGGCTGTGGATTTGCGCCGGCGGGAGCAATGCCCATCAAACCTTTAAGGCGCAAATTATTTGTAGCTAAGATAAAGGAAATAAGCGCTTCAAAAGACACGGCATCGACACCGTCTTTGGTATCTTCATCGCCGAGCTTTACTTGAACGAGCACCTGCTGCAGCTTATCGATTTTGCCGGCGGCGGTGTCGATCGCGTGAGCCAGACGAGTACTATCGACGCTCTGTATCAGATCGAATCGCTCAACGGCCTGCCGGGCTTTATTCGTTTGAAGATGCCCGATCAGATGCCATCTGCAATCGACAGAGCCTTCAGCGGCAACCTCGTCTTGCTTTGCGGTCGCTTCCTGGACATAATTCTCGCCGAAATCTCTTGCGCCTGCGGCGATTGCGGCATGTATCGCCTGCGCCGGCTGCCGCTTGCTGACTGCAAGCAGTGTAATATCACCGGATGAGCGACCGGACTCGGCGGCAAATTTCTGAATTTGATCCTGAATGCGTTTTAAGTTGTCAGAAATATCAACAGTTGTTGCGATGGAACATTATATCATAGCGGCAGCATTTAACACAAGGACCTAAAGGCATTAAAACGGCACACGATACGGGATAAATGCGCTTATTTATAGCCTAAATAGATAAAACCCGCCGTAATTTGTTACAGCGGGTTTTGAGATAGTTTCAAGACAACGCAATGGCGCTTCGTCAAACGATGACTAGGCGATTCTCATCGATCTTCAGCGCTTTGGAAGTATCGCTTCCCGGATTGATACGGAAAGACGGTACTCCGGTCTGTGCCACCAGCTGCGCAATCATGCCGCCGGGAAGGGCAATTGCATTGTGGGGCTCTTCATCATCCCACGCCTTCATGGCTTCTTCGCTGGTAAAGCAGAGCAGGGATTCATCGCGCGTAATAAGCGGGATTTCCTGCACCGTTTCCGGCTGCTCGGGATTTCCCATACGCAAGATGACAACGGGGGTGTCCCGGTCTGCCTCTCCGGCAACAGGGATGCGGCAGAAACCGTTGAGGAATGCTGCGGTCGTGGCTTCACGGGTCGCATCGGTATCGTCGGCGTTGAGCGCCGTAAGAGCCTCCTCAAGCGCTACATTGTGCTGGGCGGCTGCCTGTTGCTCATCCACAACGGCCTGCGCTTTTGCAGCGATGCCGCGAAGCTCTTCCTGGCTGACCTCAGCGTGCATATCCGGGCCATCGACAAAAAGGTAGTGGGGGCTGTTGCCCAGAATTGCTCCGAGCTGAGCGCCGCTCAAGAATACGCCGTTCTGCGCCTGAGGCATTGCGGCGCGCAGGCCGCCCAGCGCCGTGAATGCCGGCACACCGGACTTGCCGTCATGCGTTTGCGCAACGATGAAGGTAATGTCCGCATTCGGCAGGATGGCCCCGTCCGGGCCGGTCGGCACCTGGTTTACCGTAGGCACGGCCAGCATGCTTTCGCTCAGAGTCTTCAGAAACTCTTCGCGGGTTTCCTGCTCTTCTTCGGGAGTTAACGCCATCTTCAAACCGAGAATTGCCGACTCGAGATTGACGTTGTTGAGCGGCTCCGGCTGCTGCTCAGGCTGATTGGTCATTGCGGTACGCGTTCCTTTCGCGCGGTCACCACTGCCCGCGCTTTTCATCTTATGCAGTATTACCGTTGTCGTTGCGCCGAAAAGGACTCAGAATCCTGCCTTTTGCGGCTAATTCAATCAAAATCTGCCGCAAAAGGCATGGGAAATAGGGTTAGTTACACCCTCGGTGTGAATGATGTTCCACAGCCGCAAGACTTTGACGAATTAGGGTTGTTGAATTTGAAGCCGCCTTCGAGAAGGTTCCTGAGGTCGTAGTCGACTGTCATGCCTGCCAAAAACGTGATGCTCTTCTGATCGACGACTACTCTAAGACCCGACGGCAGCGTCCATGTTCGGTCCCGCTCGGAAACCTCACTGTCGGGGCGCATTACATACGACAGACCGGAACAGCCGCCGCCTTTGACTCCCAGACGCAGAAAATCGCCGCCTTTTCGCGCCAGTACCCTCAAGGCCTGTGTTTGCGCATTGGCCGTAAGTTCGATAACCGGCTCTATAACCTGCTCCGTTGAAAATGCCGCCGGAGCCTCCGGCGTGATTGTGGTATTGCTAGACATTGTATATCCTCAATGGTCTCGCTTCCGTCCTATGAGATACGTTCCCAAACGTTTTCACAGACAAACGGCGAAACCTAATATGTGCTGATGCTTTAATGCTCAAGATCCGGCAAATCGTTCCGCTTGGCGTTATCGGGATTGCTCTTGGCGCGGCGTCGAAGCCGGCCGAGAACGCCATACCGCGCTTCTTCCTGAATAATTCCTTCAAGGACGGCCCGGTCTGCGGCATCGCGCTGCTGTCGTGCCTCAGCGGCAGCGGCCTGATACTCGGGGTCGTCGATAACGGCGCCGCACCAATTGCATAGCGGACTGGAATGTGTCAGCAATGCTCTCTCGCAATGGGGACACTTCTTGACCCCTTCTTTGGGGGTCTTATTCGGCCTGGGCGGCCAGACTTCATTTGACTCAGCCATGCATTTCTCCGTGATTGCGGGACGACTATCGTTAAACGACAAGCTTGAAAGCAACCGATACAGCCTGGATCGTAGTGGCGCGAATCGTTTGCTTCCGACAAACTGTATACGTGTTTTACCGCCTAAGCGTTCTGAAATACGCCCGGCGGAACAAGTATTTCCGGCGTCAGCCGCCGCAACCTGGCGGTTTCGGAGGCGATCCTCTGAACGACCGTGTCTATTTGGGCCTCCGTGGTGAAGCGCGACACGCCGGCTCTGACCGTACTGCGCGCCAGATCTGCAGGCCCAGAGAGAGCAGTCAACACGTGCGATGGCTTAACCGCCGCAGATGAACATGCCGAGCCCGACGAGATTGCGACATCCGGCAGCGCTGCCAGAAGGGCATCCGAATCGACACCGGGCAGATAGATGCTTGCGTTGTTAGGAAGCCGCTGCAGAGGATGCCCCACAAGGGCTGCGCCTTCGACCTCAGCCAGAATGCCGGAGATCAGCCTGTCGCGCAGAGCTGCAAGCATTTCATGTTCGCTTGAGAGCTCCTCACGGCAGATCCTGGCCGCTTCTCCCAATCCTACGATGCCTGGAACATTCAGTGTTCCTGACCGTCTGCCTCGCTCCTGTCCGCCTCCGTCCATCTGAGTGATCAGACGGACACGGGGATTGCGGCGACGGACATAGAGCGCTCCCACACCTTTGGGACCGTGGAACTTGTGCGCCGAGAGGGAGAGCAGGCCGATGCCCAGCTTCTCGGCATCGATCGGAATTTTGCCGACTGCCTGGGTTGCATCGGTATGGAAGAGAATGTTGCGATCGGCGCATATTGCGCCGATCGCTGTGAGGTCGTTTAGCGTGCCGATCTCATTGTTGGCAGCCATGATCGATACGAGGATGGTTTCCGGTCCCATGGCGGACTCGATATCAGCAGGGGAGACCTGCCCATACTGGTCCACGGGCAGATATGTTACGCGAACGCCGTTTTGTTCAAGAACCGCACAAGTCTCCAGGACGGCCGGGTGTTCCGTTACCTGGGTAATGATATGCGAAGGTTTATCACGGTAAAGAGCCGCCACGCCTTTAATCGCCATATTGCAGGCCTCAGTGGCGCCGGAAGTGAAGACTACCTCGCGACTGTCGGCCCCAATCAGCAGAGCCGTTTCCTGGCGAGCCTGCTCAACAGCCTCTTCTGCGGTCCACCCGAAAGAGTGAGATGTTGACGCCGCGTTGCCATAAGCTTCCGTGAAAAACGGCAGCATTGCCGTAACCACGCGCGGATCCGTACGGGTAGTCGCGTTGTTGTCCAGATAGATCGCTGCCATCGTCTTCTCTGCGTCTTTACAGGGGCGCCATGCGCTAACCGCTCATGGGAAGCGCTGCAAGGAAGTCGCGCTTCGGTATGACTAGCTCAGGCTCCGGAATGACTTTGCTTATCTCATCGACGCTGATCTGCTCAAGCAGAGTTCGAACGCGTCCTTCGATCTCGGCCATTGGGCTGCGTATTGTGCACCTGTTGAACTGCTTACAGCTCGATTCATCGCCGCCCGAACACTGGAACAACGAGAGAGGGCCATCGATCAATGTGACGATCTCGGCGACGCTGATGTTCTTCGGCGAGCGGATTAGCCTGTATCCACCGGCCGGGCCGGGGTGAGAAGCGACGATTGCGTTCTTTGCAAGGATCTGCAATATCTTAGCCAGCAGCTCTACCGGGATTTCGTATTGCTCCGCGATCTCCTTGGTATTGATCAAGCGCGCTGGATTATCGGCTCCGGAAATGGCGAGATGCGACAGCGCGAGAAGCGCGTAATCTGCGCGTTTTGTGATGCTGAACATGGTACGCGTTTCCCCTTTCTCCGACCATTTCGGTCGTAATTAGTAACAAAAGTATACCGCTAGGTAGTTCCCGAGTCAACGAACAGGCCTGTGAACAGATTGCCTTCGTATCCCCCTTAGGATGTACGAATTACAGTAAGAGGGATCTGCGCCATGCGCTGACCGTTAACGAATATCTCAAACTGGTAGGAGCCAAAAGCATCGAACTTGACGTTCGTGAGATTGGCGATCAGGTTCAATCCCGGCGTCAGCTCTCCATCGGCTGCCGGAACCTGAAGCATGGAATCCGGTGGCGCCAGAACCGTTTGACCGTCGGCGTCGACAAGCTTTATTCCTACTTGCTGCTGGGAGCCCCGCTCAAACGCGCTTGCCTGGAAAGAGAGCACCAGAGACATGATCGGGTGATGACAGGGTGTTTGCGATGCGTAAAGAGTTGAAAATATTCCAAGAATATTGAGCTTGCCATTGTCGGTTCTATTGGCTGCATCGGCCAATACTGCAAGAGTCACGTCCATATAGCCTGTACTTTCTTAAATACGGGAACAGTTCCAACTTAAATACAGGAACAGGACCGGTTCGCCTGTCTATTAGTGCGCTGCGAACCGGGTAAGTGTCTGGCTCAAGGAGCGTGCAAAGAATCCGACTGCCGGGACTGCCCGGTCGTAGTTCATGCGGGTTGGACCGACTACGCCGATGCTGCCGCGTTCACGCGTGCCGACGAAGTAAGGGGCCGTAACGATACTGCATTCTCGAAGCGAAGGAACGTTGTTCTCGCTTCCGATAATGACGCTGGCGCGCAGACCACCGCTGCCGCGGCTGATCGTTTCGAAGACCAGGGCGCCGTTCTGCAGCGTGTCGAGAACGCCCTCGATTTTCGATGCATCGCGAAATTCCGGCTGCCTGAGGATCTCGGTAGCGCCTTCAAGCACCACATCGTCGTTTGAGACACGGGTCTGGATCACTTGCCGAACCGCCGTTCTTATTATGTCGAACAGCAGGCGGCCGTTAGCCGAGAACTCCGGCGGTGTAGGCAATCCATTTTCAGGCGACGCCATGCAGATGCCGTCGAGCGTTCGGCCGGCGAATTGCGTGTTGATCGACTGTGTAACTGCCGCGAGATCGGATGTCGTAAGATCCAATCCCGAAGCGATCAGCCGGTTCTCAGCTTGCCCGGTGTTCAGAAGGATCACAAGCAGGAGGCGGTCGCCGCCTGCCGGAGACATAAAAACTTGAGCAACCTGTGTGTCGGCGGGACGGGGAGGCGTGGCGACTGCCGTATAAGATGTCATCCGAGTAAGGAGGGCGCACGTATGCCGCAGCACTCGGTCCAGCTCAAAAGCTGAATCGCGTTCGCCGACATTTTCGGAGTGCTCACTGCCCAGCGATCGCTCTTCCATCACATGATCAACGTAGAAACGGTAGCCCAGGTCGGAAGGAATGCGCCCGGCGCTTGTGTGCGGCTGACGCAGTAAGCCAAGTTCCGAGAGCTCCGCCAATTCAATTCGAATGGTCGCGCTTTTGACGCCCCAAGAGGCATGCCGCGAGGCAAGGTCTTCACTTCCGATAGGCTTAACCGTGTCGATGTAATCTCGAACAACGGCGGCCATTATCCACTGCTTACGCTCACCCAGAATCATTTGCGTTAAATTATACCCACGGGGAGGGGGGCTGTCAAATAGATCCGCCCTGCTGGTTCACAGGCATCATATTGGACACGTCAATATTTGAAGGGGCTGCAATCTGTAGGATCTTCTTCTTCACCAACCCCTTTGCCCGAAGTTTTATCGGAGTTACTCATCTATATATAGATTATTATGAAAGAGGCACGTTGTAATAAAATCACGCAGTTCGCACTGTTTATCGGTGTAGCAATCTCCCTTGGGGCAGGCGCTACACACATCCGAGCCCGGAGTGTCGAGTCTGCCGCAGCCAAACTGATGGCGGCGAGGAATGATTCCTCGACAGACGGACAAGCTGATCGCCTTCCCATTCCTGCACCGGTAGGCTCGTTATTGCCCCCGCAGTTCTCCAAAACGCTGGCGTTACAGGTTAGGACCGCCCTTTACGCTTACCTTGCGCACGACGCGATTAAGACCTCAGCCGAACAATCCAACCTTGTTGGGATAGTCTCCGTAACACCAATTCAATCCGGCCCTTATCCATACTTGGTAATGGCGAATATTGAGACCGCCGGCCGCACCAGCCGGAAGGGATACATGATAGATCCTGTTGCCGGCAAAGTTCTTGATGCGTCCCGAATTACCACTTCACAGCTTGATTCCGCCCGATAATCCATGTCACACGGTCGGATGCCGATGTCTGGCGTTCTTGCTTCTCCTTGACATTCGACCGAAGCGGATGTAACAATACTCCGTCATGCCCGCCGCATCTGTCTCAACCTCCTCAGGACTTCCTCCTGTTACACTGGCTCACTTTGAGGGACCTCTGGATCTCCTTCTTCATCTCATCCGTGAGCATAAGATCGATATTGCGGATATCCCAATCGTTCAGATCGCCGACTACTACCTGGCCTTTCTGCGCGATATGGAGGCGATGAATCTCACGATCGCGGGCGAGTTCCTTGTTATGGCGGCCACTCTGCTTGAGATCAAGTCGCGCATGCTGCTTCCGAAGCCGCCTAAAGAGGTGGAAGAAGAGGAAGAAGGTGTCGATCCTCAAGAGCTGCTGGTGCGGAGGCTTCAAGATTACCAGCGCTTTAAGTCGCTGATCGGCACACTCGGCGAGTGGGAGGATGCGCGCCGGCAGCTTTTCTTCCGCGGCCAGGGTGATTATGGAGATCTCTATCAGCTGCCTGTATCATTTGGTGAGCTGTCGTCGAAAAATCTCGTGAAGGCTTTGATGACTGTCCTGGCCGATGCGGGCGAAACCGGCCATGACGATGTTACGAGCGTCAAGCGCCAGAAGCTGACGCTTCGCCTTGCGATGGCGACTCTGTGGCGAAAAGTGGAACGGGCAGGCTCGGAAGGCGTGACCTTCGGCGACTGTTTCGAGCTGCCGTTGATTCGCCTGAACATCGTAATGACATTCCTTGCCCTGCTTGAACTGCTGCGCCAGAGCCGCATTGAAGCAAAACAGGAAGCGATGCTTGGCGAAATACGCATTTTTATGATTTCAACCATCCCCGATGCAATAACCGAGGAGGAGAATAACTCTTGACGGAACTGACGAGGCCGCCTCTAACTCCTGCAGAACTCACGGCGCTGATGGAGGCGTACCTTTTTGTGGCCTTAGAGCCGATTGTCGCGGTCGAGACGGCCAAAATATTGGGACTTCCAACCGCTGAGGTCGAAGAAGCCCTTGAGCAGCTTCGAAAGTCGTACGCCGTCAGGAACGAGGGTGGGCTGCAGATCGTAAGGATTGTGGGAGGCTATCAGATGTGTACGCGGTCCGATCTGGCCGAACACATTGCTCGCCTGCTTGCAACGCCTGCTAGCAAATCGCGTCTGTCGAAACCGGCTCTTGAGACGCTTGCGGTGATTGCATACCAGCAGCCCGTGACTACGGCGGAAGTAGAAGCCGTTCGCGGAGTATCGGTAGACGGTGTTGTAAAAACTCTATTGGAGCGCAAGCTCATTAAGGAAGATGGTCGCAAACAAGTGCCGGGACGGCCAATTCTCTATGCGACAACCCCGGATTTCTTACACTACTTCGGCCTAAACAGCCTGGAGGACTTGCCGCCTTTGGAAGATATCATCGTACCGGAATCCGAGGCTGATAAGAAGGAAGAGCGTGTAGCGTTGGAGGCTGTCGGGTTAGAGGAGGTTGCCGTTGAAAGCTAAAGCGACTGCGGCGTTACTGCCGCTCCTTCTTGCGGCCCCCTGTATCGCGCAAGCGCCTGATGCCCCGACAGTTACAGTCCCGTCCGAAACGGTTCCCGGGGTGCCCGCCGCTGTCGTGCCGTCGTCGCCGGCGGACATGCCCACGCTGCCGCAGTCAGGCAAGCCGACCACTCCGCAGGTACGGAGCAAGTTCAGCGTTCTGATGGATGCCGAAAGCGGACAGATCATCTGGGCCAGAAATCCGGATGTGAGGCGCTCGATCGCTTCCACAACGAAAATTCTGACTGCCATCCTCTTGATTGAACGAGGGCACGACTATGATATCGTGACCGCGCCGCCCGAGGTAAAGGGGATACCGGACAGCAGTCTTCACTTAGTGCCCGGTGAGACGATACCGCTGCGTGACATGCTTTATGCCTTGCTTCTGCGGTCTGCGAACGATACGGCCGTGGCCGGCGCTGATTACATCGCCGGAAGCATCCCTGCATTTGCCGATTTGATGAACCAGAAGGCTGCCGAAATTGGAACGAAAAATTCCCATTTTGTGACGCCCAACGGCCTTTACGATCCGAACCATTATTCGACTGCCGCCGATATGGGATTGATTGCGCGCTATGCCGTGACGCACCTTCCCGAATTCAATGAGATTGTTAAGACACAGACGTACACGGTTGCGCGATCGATAAATAGAAGAGATGCCGTTGTTAAAAATACGGCTACAACCTATTTGAAGCGCTTTCCAGGCGCGGATGGCATCAAGACCGGGTATATTCGCCAAGCAGGCCATTGTTTTGTCGGCTCGGCCACACGAAAAGATTGGCGCCTCATCGCAGTCGTGTTGAACAGCGGCAGCTGTCGTGAAGATGCCGAATCGCTGCTCAATTACGGCTTCGCGAATTTCGTTCGTGTTCCGGCGGTCTATCAGGGCGACGTTGTGGGAACGGCATCCGTGGAGAGCGGCAGCGCGCCTGTGAACGTGATCGCTGCGCAGAACCTGAGCATTGTCACTTCCAGGTTCCGCGCGATGCCTGCGATACAAAAGAGGTTTATTCCGTCGGCTGTGTTGCCGCCCGCCCCTGTGGCGGCGGGGACCAAGGTCGGCACGGTTCAGGTACTAATCAACGGCAAGGTTGTGGCGAGTGAAGACGCCGTAACGGCGTCTCAAGTCGCGTTGCGTCCCGCGCTGGTTTGGATGCGCAAGGGGCGGGCAGCAGGGATCACGTTTACGTATTGGCTTGGCGGCCTTTGCGGCGCGGTGGCGCTGTTCGCGCTTGCGAAAGGAATTTATGCAAGAACGTTTACAAAAAGTCATGGCGGCAGCCGGGATCGCCTCGCGGCGGAAGTGCGAGGAGTTGATAACGACTAGGCGGGTGTCCGTCAACGGCACTGTCGTTACGGAACTCGGCACGAAAGTCGAGGCAAATCTCGATCAGATCGTCGTCAACGGACGGCCGCTGCCGAAATTGCACCGGCGGTATTATATTGCGCTGAACAAGCCGCGTGGCGTTGTTAGCGCAGTATCGGATCCGCATGGCGCAAAAACGGTGACAAGCCTGGTCGATCTGCAGTCCAAGCCGTTGCTGCGCCCCGTCGGCCGCCTGGATATGGACAGCGAAGGTCTGATTTTCCTCACCGACGACGGCGACTTCCTCAACAAGCTCACCCATCCCAGCCACCAGGTCGGCAAGACATATGCCGTGCAGGTGACGGGAACTCCCAGTGACGAAGCTCTTCAATTGATTGCAAGCGGCGTTAAGCTGGAAGATGGAAAAACGCGGCCCGCAAAGTATGTGAAGCGCGGCCGGACATTCCGCGGCGAAGAAGAAGGCTCGGAACGCACAGAGGTTGAGCTTACAATTTTCGAGGGCCGGAATCGCCAGGTGCGCCGCATGTTCGACGCCGTCGGTCATCCGGTTCAGCGACTCAGCCGTATCGCTATCGGTCCGGTCCGCTTGAGCGGACTGCCCTCCGGAGCATGGCGGCATCTCACGCCGAAGGAAGTGGAAATGCTCGTTTCCTCGGCGGCTAATGCAGTAGAAAAAACAAAGGAGCCAAAATGGCAGACAGAACAGTCACGTTCGAAACCAACAAGGGCGTCATCGTCGCGACCCTCTTCGAAACCCAGGCGCCCATCACAACGGCCAACTTCATCGAATTAGTTCAGAAGGGCTTTTACAACGGTCTTACTTTTCACCGTTATGAGCCTGGCTTTGTCGTTCAGGGCGGGGATCCGCTCGGCACAGGCACGGGCAACTCCGGCAAGCATATCAAGCTGGAAGTCAAGCCTGAGCTGAAGCACGATGGCCCTGGTGTGCTGGCCATGGCGCGTTCGCAGAATCCGGACAGCGCATCCTGCCAGTTCTACTTTACTTTGAAGGCGACGCCGTTCCTCGATATGAGCTACGCTGTTTTCGGCAAAGTAACCGAGGGCCTCGACGTACTTGAGCAGCTTCGCAAGGGCGATGTTATGAAGTCCGTCACAATTGGGGCTTGATTGCGGAACTATTCTCGCCTTGCTATCGCTTAAAGGGGTAGGAGACGGCTGCGGCCGGTCCCTCATCGCCGTATGAGGTTCTTTTCAGGTATCCGTCCGGGAACGCCCCCGGACGAAACCAGCGATGCGATCACGGGAGACGAAGTCGACTTATTTGCCAAGCTTGTCGAGGCAAATCGGGAGAAATTGTATCGCGTCGCCTTCCGAATGGCAGGCGACGCGGACGATGCGCAGGATTTACTGCAGGATGCGCTGATCGAAGCATACCGTTCCTTCAAGCGATTTCGCGAAGGCACGTACTTCGATAAATGGCTCTACCGGATCATGACGAACACGTTTATCGACCGGCAGCGCCGTAAAAAGCGGGTAGGGACGGTTTACTCCCTCGATGCCCCCATGGGCGACGAGGACGCAGGACAGCGTGACGTGGCGGACGAGAGCAGCGATCCGCAAGTCAGCATGATGCGAGATGAGCTTAGCGAGCCGTTGCAGGCCGCGCTCAATCAACTGGCGCCGGACTTTCGGATGGTGTTGATTCTGGCCGATGTCGAAGAGTTCTCTTATGAAGAGATCAGCTCTATGCTTGGGGTCCCTGTTGGTACGGTCAGGTCTCGATTGCACAGGGCAAGGGGCGGCGTTCGCAACCATCTTTTGAAGCATAAGATTTGAAGCGCAAGACGTGAACTACACTATAGATTTGGCGTCCTTATACAGGGTGACGCTCCAGTGGAGGAGCTAAAAGTCGAGATTACTGGAGCTTGGTACGATGAAACATCCAACCGAAGAAAATATATCCGCCATGGTTGATGGCATGCTGCCGGTTGCGGAAACGCGCCGGATGGCGGCGCATCTCTCCGAATGTGAGACATGCCGGGGCACATTTCAGGCGTTCTCGGATGTTAAGTCATTCGTACGGTCTTCCGGTTCTGTCGCTCAGCCGCCGGAGCAGTTCTGGTCCGATACTTATCGGAAAGTTCGCCTGGATGCGGCATCGGCCTCTAACAGGCCTGTGCGTAATTGGGGGCTGTCGCCACGATCGTTAATCGGTGGTTTGGCAGCCGCTGCCGCATTGTCTACGATCATGCTGGTCGCGCCGCTCGCCAATAAACCTTCAGTTTTAACCCCCGCGCCTGTATTTGCGCAGGACAGCCTTGATGCTGAGGATGTGTCGACCTTCGTCTTCAACCATACCAGCTCAGCGGCCAGCCAGCCTCTCGGTGACCGGGACCGGCAGCGCCTCATTTCCGCAGATACCAACATACAGTTTGCGGATAACTCAACCTCCGGAACGGCGGGCAATGAGGAATCTTCGCTGTAGAATCCCAATTGGGATTGGAATAATAACCGGTTTGGCAGCAGCAACGCCAAACGGCGCAAAGGCTGTTGCTCCAAGGCATACCGCTGCGGTGATAACGTCCCATTCTCAGCAGGCGGCCACCCGCCTGCCACGCGTTCAAAACGCAGCCGAGCTTTACAAACTTTCGCGTGACGCCGATGAGTTGTACTCTTATCGAGGAAAGCAGGTCACATCCGCGTGGAAGGTTGGCCGAACCCTTGCCGTGAATGTTTCACATCGAGCCGGCGCCTGGGACAGGATCGACTACATCGCTCCCGACCGGCTCCGAGGCCATTCTCTGGTGTCGAACGGTCATCTGGAATGGCAGCTCAATCCTCAAACCAAAACCATAACAGTTCGTCCGGTGTCTCCTAGGTCGCACGATGTCGCGGAAGATGCCACGGGATACAGTCTCCTCAAAAACAATTACACCCTCTCTCTGGGTAGTGTTCCGGAAGTCGTGTCCAATCGCAAAGCGCTGGTCCTCACCATTACACGTAAAGCCAATCATAAAATCGCGCGGCGCTTATGGATCGATGCGGTAACGAAACTCGTGCTGCGGCGCGAGGTATTCCAGGAAGATGGGCGTCTTGCTGTTTCAGTAGGATTTACCGAGATCGATTTTCACCCGAAGTTTGCCGCAAACGATTTCTCCATTCCCGGCATGCGTGGAGAGGCCGGCATCCGGGTGGTCAAGGCCGCGCGCGATCCTGAGCAGCCCATTGACATACGATTTGTCTCCGTACAGCTTGGCCGAAAAGCCATTGCGCCGGCGAATCCGGCCGGCTACCACCTGATCGGCGCTGGAGTGCTCGCGTACAAGTCAAACCGGACTGCGCTGCATCTGCGCTATTCCGACGGCCTCAACCTTGTGTCTCTTTTCGAGACGCAGCGAACGCTGACAAGCCGTCCCACACGAGTGCCGTCGATTATGCGTCCTGCACATATCGCGGGTGTGAATGTGAATATCACCCACCATGGCTCCTTGACGACGGTCAACTGGGATACGAAAAGCCTCAACCTCACCCTTATGGGAGAAGCCGCCGGAGCGACTCTCAAGCAATTCATCGCCACGATCGGCACGCCTTGACCTTCTTTCATGCCGCGTAGCCCGACCATAGGGTAATATAATTCTCTAATGACGTCTTCATCTGCATATACCCACGTCAGTACGGAGTGGGTTAATTCCGAATTGCAATCCGGTCGGCGACTGACCATTATCGATGTAAGAACCCCTGACGAATACTACAGTTATCACATTCCGCAGGCCATTCTGCGGCCTTTGGATATTTTGCCGGCTGTCTGCTCGGAAATCGCTTCGGACGAGGATATCGTGCTTATCTGTGAACATGGCATCCGCAGTGAAATGGCTGCGCGATATCTTGCCGGACGAGGATACACTCATGTTGCGACGATGGACGGCGGTATGGCAGCCTATGAGGGCGAGGTAGCATATGGTGAATGAACGCCGGCTGATCGATCGCCCAATGGTGGCGACAGCAGCCGGCCTGAAAGAGCTGGTGGCGGAACTACGGGCGGCAGGGCGATTTGCCGTGGACACTGAGTTCTCGGGTGAACGAACGTACGTGCCCCGCCTTTGCCTGGTTCAGGTAGCGACGACAGAGTTCATCGCTCTGATCGATACGCTGGCGATCCACGACCTTACGGATTTCTGGGATCTGGTCACGGATCCGGCCGTGGAAAAGGTCGTTCATGCAGCCCGTGAAGATTTAAGAATCGCATACTTCGGCGCAGGCCGCAAAGTGGCCCGAAACGTTTTCGACACGCAAATTGCGGCGGCTCTGGTGGGACTTTCCCAGTATCCGCTCAGTTATGCGCGGCTGGTGGAGGCTCTTCAGGGAGTTCGCCTGGCAAAGACGGAAACCCGCAGCGAATGGGACCGTCGGCCTCTGACTGTCGATCAGATCTCCTATGCGCGAGACGATGTCCGGTATTTGCTGCCAATGACCGATCGCCTGAAGAACCTGATGGAACGGCTTGGCCGCTCCGAATGGATTCATCAGGAGATGGAGCGCTTCGCCGATCCACGGACATTTGAGGCTGATCCCGACGAAGCCTACTTGCGCTTGCGCATTCCGCGCGGAGGCCTGACAGCGCGCGCTACGGCTATGCTGCGGGATCTGACGGCATGGCGCGAGCGTTATGCCGCGGACTCAAATGTGCCCACACGTACGGTCCTGAAGGACGAAACCCTGATGGATATCGTCCAGCGCAGTCCAAAGCGGATTACAGATTTGACGAGGATACGCAGCTTTCCTGTCGGCGAGGAAGGCACTCTCGGTCATTCCGTGCTGCAGGTGCTCGAAAAAGTGCGCGCGCTCACCACTGAGGAACTACCTGATCCCCTTACAGCGTTAGAAGATGAAACGCCCGCGCAAAAGGCGTTGATCGATCTGGTGAACGCGATTGGCGCGGCGATCTGCCTAAGACAAAATATTGCCCCCGAACTCGCCGTAACCCGGACATCCGTAGCGGAGTTGGTTCGAGGCAGCAACCGCTCACCGCTGAAGTCCGGCTGGCGCTACGAAGCGCTTGGCAAGCAATTGGTCGAGTTTGTGGAAGGACGGGCAACGCTTCAGGCCCTCGTTGCCGGCGGAGAAGTGATACCGGCATTCCATACAAATGAACCGGCCGATTCCTAATGCAGGCATGGCGTTAGCTTTTGCGAACGCCCACTGTATACTCACTATATAAAGCCGGGCAGCCCGAAATGAGGCCGCCGGAGAAAATAAGTTTTGAACATGTTCACCTTTAGCGTTGACGCTTTGTCAGAGTAGGGGTAGAATGTGCTTATATACATTGTGAAGAATAGCACAAACTTTCAAGAAAGCGGAGCCCGCCACGATGACCCTCAGATTAATTGAGAATGCCGGCCTGGCATCGATCTATGAGAAGGTGATGACCGGCGAGCGTTTGTCGGCCGCAGACGGCCTGGCGCTCTACAAGAATCCTAATCTGAACGCAGTCGGCGCTCTTGCGAACATCGTTCGCGAGCGCATGCACGGCGATGTCAGCTACTACGTCCGCAACCAGCACATCAACTACACCAACGTGTGCAACAAGGGCTGCAAGTTCTGCTCGTTCTATGCGCAGAAAGGCGGCCCCGATCCCTACACGATGAGCCTGGAGGATGTGCAGGCACGATTGCGGATGCATATGGACATTCCCATTCGGGAAGTGCACATGGTGGCGGGCATCAACCCGAAGCTTCCGTATCAGTATTATCTCGACCTGCTGCGCACCGTGAAATCGATGCGCCCGGGCGTCCACATCAAGGCGTTTACATGTGTCGAGATAGCCGAGATCCAGCGCCAGGCCAAGAAGCCGCTTGACGAAGTTTTCGCCGAGCTGAAGGAAGCCGGTCTGGACAGCCTTCCCGGCGGCGGCATCGAGATCCTTTCCGATCGCGTCCATATGGAGCTGTTCAACCGAAAGCTCGACGGCGATCAGTGGATGGAAATCTCCCGCGCAGCCGCAAAGGCAGGTCTGCCGCAGTACGCGACCATGCTTTACGGTCACATTGAGACGATTGAGGAGCGTGTTGAGCACCTTGTCGGAATGCGCGCTCTTCAGGACGAGACCAAGCACTTCGTGGCGTTCACGCCGCTTTCGTTCCATCCCGAAGGCACACAGCTCGCGGACCTGCCGCATCCCACCGGCGACGGCGATCTGCGATCCGTTGCGGTATCTCGTTTGATGCTGGACAATTTCCCGCATATCAAGAGCTTCTGGATCATGAACACTCCACAGGTATCGCAGCTTTCGCAGTGGTACGGCGCGGACGACCTCGACGGCACCATTCACGAGTACGAGATCACCTACAAGGATGGCGCGCAGGGCAACAAGCAGCAGGTGCTGACCCGGCCGCAGCTTGTGGAATTGATCATCGAAGCCGGCCGCATTCCCGTCGAGCGGGACAGCTTCTACAACGAAGTCATTGTCAGCGACGAGCTCAATGACCCAATTCGGACGTCCGGCCCCATTCAGCTCGCTATGGCGAACTAACTGGCAGCGTTAGGCCGCTCGCGGCATTTATAACTTCTTTTCGAGAGCGGATTGCCTTCTCAATGCGCCCTCTTTTGCGAAGCGTTTAGTGTTGAATGAGTCCCTAGAGAGGAACGATCATGGCGGTACTGGAAAAGGAATTGACGGCGGGCGAGACGCGACGGCGCGAACATGGCTCGATCGACGACATCGCCGATAAGGTATATGCCGGCGAACGGATCACGGGCGACGATGCGTTGCGCATGTTCCAGCACCACAACCTGGTGGAGCTGGCAGAGCTTGCGGACTTCGTGCGAAATAAGAAGCATCCCAACAATATCGTCACGTATATCATCGGGCGCAACATCAACTACACCAACGTCTGCTGGGTACGCTGCAGCTTCTGCAACTTCTACCGCGTTCCCGGGCAGGAGGGAGGCTATGTTCTGCCTCGCGAGACGATCTTCCAGAAGATCCAGGAGATGGTGGATGTAGACGGCATCGAGATATTGATGCAGGGCGGCCTGAACCCCAAACTCAAGCTGGAATGGTACGAAGATCTCTTCCGCGCCATCATGGAGAAGTTCCCCAACGTAATCCTCCATGCGCTGTCGCCTGCTGAGATCATCTACATCAAGAACATCTCCAAGCTAAGCATGGAAGAGACTCTGCTGCGCCTAAAGGCTGCCGGCCTGCACTCCGTGCCCGGCGGCGGCGCTGAGATCCTGACGGATCGCGTTCGAAACTTCATCTCGGAGTACAAGGACACAGCCGAAGAGTGGCTCGACTGCATGCGCGTCGCCCACAAGGTTGGCTTGCGCTCCTCGGCGACGATGATGTATGGCTCTGTAGACACCCTGGAAGACCGTGTGGAGCATTTGCAGAAGCTGCGTGACCTCCAGGACGAAACAGGCGGCTTCCGCGCATTCATCGCCTGGAACTACCAGCCTGACGGCACAGAACTTGGCGGCACCCGCGCCTCGGCCTTTGACTACATGCGGACTATCGCCATCTCCCGCGTCTTCCTGGACAACTTCGACAACATCCAGGCCTCGTGGGTAACCCAAGGCCCCCGCATCGGCCAGCTCTCGCTGAGATACGGCGTTAACGACTTCGGCAGCACGATGATGGAAGAAAACGTTGTCTCCCAGGCCGGCTGCGTCTTCACCGTGCCCATCGAAGAGATCGAACGCCTGATCATTGATGCCGGCTACGAGCCGCATCAAAGAAATACACGCTATGAGCTGCTGAATTAAGTATCGCTCATTGCCGTAATATCGATCACCAATCCCCTCCAATTTCAGGAGGGGATTTTGTTTTTCAAGGACGTGAGCCGGGGCGACAAAGAATCATGGACAGTGTAGGCTGGTTGATACTTGCTCTCGGCGCTCTCGTCGTCCTGCTTATATTGCTCACAGCAGTGATTGCGATCGCCCTGAATGTAAGCCGTAAGATAAAAGCCGCCTCTGAGTTGGTCAGTGGCGCGCAAGGAGAAGTCTGGCCTCCTCCGCCGGTTTCGCAGGCCGCTGAGATCGATGAAATCTTAGAACCTCCCAAACCTCGAACGCCATATTTTGCCATGATTGTACTGATCTGGGGCATGTTTTTGGCCCAGGTGGCCTTTGAGATTTTGGGTAACGATATAGGCGCCTCGATATTTCGATATGGATCTGTAGCTTTGGGGATATTTCTCGTAACGCGGAATGATCGTGCGGCGACGATCAATGGGACCGCAGTGCTGCTGATCTTTATTCGTTACATTATCGAAACTGCTTGAGGATCTAAAGAATTTCAGTGAACCAATCAAGTAGAAAAACGATATCAGAACGCTTTTCACGACCAATCAATCAAGGCTCACGGATTGTCGTTGCCGCTCTCGTTCCTGCGAAATGGGACGAGAATGCCGCACTCATCTCGGAGGTTAACGATGAGATTCAAGCATGCGGCAGTATCGTTGTGGGCACGCTAATCCAGCGGCGCGGCGTCTCGCGATCCCGAAAACCCGGAGGCGTACACGCATATCGCAGCGCCATGAATGCGGCCACTTTCATCGGGACAGGCAAGGTTCAGGAATTGGCGGCGCTTGTTGCGCAATCCCAGGCTGATACCGTAATATTCTGCAACCCATTGTCGATGACGCAGATACGGAATATAGAAAAGATTGTGGGAGTGCCGGTCGTACGGCTTGTATAATACGGTAGTCACGCCGGCAGAAGAATGGCGGCTGATTCCTCTTACTAAATCATTGGTTTACATCAGACTGCCCAGAGATCGCTGGCGTTCAGATCAAGGTGTTTCCGAGCGAACCTGTGCTGTAGAGGCATTCGTTCGGTCCCGGTATGTTGTTGGGCTCTCTCCCGTCAGCCGCCGGAAGGCGATGGCAAAATGTTGGCTGGATGAAAAGCCGAGTTCGAGTGCAATATTGGTGATGGATGCGTCTGTTGCCGCCAGCATACTTCGTGCGCGATCGATGCGTGTGCGAAGCAAATATTGGCGAGGGGAGACGCCGGCGATCTGCGTGAATAATTGCTGCAGCCGGCTTGCGGAAAGCCCACATGCATCGGCCAGGTCCTGCTGACGCCAGGGAAGCCCTGGCCGCCCCTCCATCAACTTCTTAGCCAGATCGACAGACTTATGTGACGGCACAAACCGCCCCGGCTGCCCGACGCCTCCCATCAGACGCGATGCTTCAATGATGAGAGAATCCATGGCTGCTCTGATGCCGAGGGAGCGGTACGGCTGATCGAGCGAGATCTCTCGAATAAGCAGGCGAAATGGGTCGATGATATGCGTAGCGTCGGGGAAGACGAGAACATCGCCGCCGATCCAGAGAGGTCCGATCTCGGGCATGCGCTTCAAGACCTGATTGATATCGACCCCTGCAAACACAAAATGATGGCTGGATCGACTGTGCCCCACCATAGCGTGTTCGGCTCTGGGAGGCGGCAAGAAAAGGCAGCCCGGCGGTACGATGCAGCACCGATCCCTGCATTCCCAAAACGACACCCCTTCGAGTTGTAAATAGAGTTCCCAGTCGCTATGACTGTGTGGCGGGATATGATAGTTGCGCGGCAGCCATTCTTCACCGGCCCTGTCAAGTTCCGGAACCGCGGGATCGGGCTGGTTGCCGTGAAACCCGGCCAGGATACCGGGGAAATACTCAATTCTCATCAACAGCCTTCCCAGAAATCCGAATGTAACACATTACTATATTATATACATTGACGGATAGATTGCGAACGCGCCGGGAGTTCCGTGTCTGGTAAAGTAGCGCATCAATATTTAACCCGGAGCGTGATCAGGTATGTCAGTAGAGGAAAGATCGAAGTCGATACCATGGTATCGGACACAGGTTGACCCGGCAGAGATGAAGAAATTGTATCAACGAAGTGATGCAAAGGGGGGAGCGCAGACTTTAGGATATTTGTCTGTTGTTATATTCACTGCATTAATTGCTATCTATTCGTTGTCTCACTGGCCGTGGTGGGTAACACTGCTCGCTCTCTTTGTGTATGGAACATGCTTTGCTTTTTTGATAAACGGGGTGCACGAACTCGGTCATGGCACTGTATTCAAAACCAAGTGCCTCAATGTCTTCTTTACTGATTTCTTCGCATTCTTTGCCTGCATGAACCCGCGAATGTTCGAATGCAGCCATACACACCATCACAGATCAACGCTACATCCTCCTGACGATCTTGAGGTCGTTGTACCTATTCGGACGACTCTGAAGGATTTTCTCCTAAGCGGTTTTCTAAACTATGGCGGGCTAAAATGGGTGCTGCAATTCCACTGGCGGATAGCACAGGGGCGGTTTATCGGCGAGTGGGAGCTTAAGCTGTTTCCTGAATCGAACCCGAAGCGGCGAACTGCAGCGATACGTTGGGCTCGAATACTTTTGATAGGGCATGCAGGCATTATCGTCGCAGCAATCATATTCAAGTTGTGGATGCTGCCGGTTGTGACAACGCTTGCTCCATTTTATGGCAGCTGGTTATTCGTTCTATGCAATAACACCCAGCATGTCGGCCTGCAGGATAACGTGACCGATTTTCGGCTTTGCTGCCGAACGTTCATGCCGAACCCTGTTGTTCGCTTTTTGTACTGGCATATGAACTTCCACACCGAGCATCACATGTATGTCGGCGTTCCTTGCTATAACTTGAGTAAGCTGCACTCGTTGATCAAACATGATCTCCCCCCAACTCCGATAGGTATCGCGGCAACGTGGCGGGAAATCAGTGAAATCCTCAGGAGGCAGGCTGAGGATCCGGCTTATCAATATATTGCCTCTCTACCGGATGTATCAGGCCAATCATCGGTTGCAAGGGAGGGCTAATTGCAGCATGTAAGCACAAATACCGCATCCCTCCCACGCATTCCGAATGCGTGGGAGGGATGTCTTTTTCTAGAAGAGCGACTTGTAGAATCAGGGCTCTACAGCCTGCGCTATTTGATTGTAAGCGTCGCCGGGAGCGACTTTCCTGCGTATGCGGCTGTGAACGCATAACTGCCGGCCGGAGTTGTGGCTGCGGCATTGATGACTGTTGACGCGGTCGTTGCGCCGCCGGGCACCGTCAATGTGAAGCCGAACAGGCCCTGGGTTATCGTCACGGCAGCTCCTCCCACCGGGGCAGGAGCCGTAAGCGTCACGGTTGCAGTGGTCGAACCGCCGCGCAGAATCGTGGCCGGGGCAAATATGAAGGCGCTCAAGGCAGTCACGGGGAGTGTGAAGCTCTTGCTGGTGGCTGTGCCGCCCGGCGTTGTCACGGTGATCGGCCCGGAGCCTGCCCCGGCTGGAACGGTTGCCGTGATCGTCGTGGCGGAGACCACCTTGAATGTGGCGGCCTGATCCTTATAGAAGGTTACTGCCGTCGCTCCCGTGAAGTTTGTGCCGGTGATTGTGACAACGGCGCCTGCTTGGCCTGAAGCCGGCGTGAATGACGTGATCGTTGGAGGCGCAAAGTAAGCGAATTTCGCCGATGCGGACGTTGCGCTTGTTCCTCCCGGCGTGGTTACGATAACGTTTACCGTGCCTGCCGACACAGCTTTCGGCGTTTTGCAGGTCACAGATGTTGGACTGGCAACCGTGATGTTGGTCGCAGGCAACGTTCCGATGTTGACCTTTATACCTGGAATAAATCCGCTTCCTGTGATCATTATCGTCGTGCCGCCGCTCAGAGGACCAACGCTCGGGGCGACACCGGTAACGGTCGGAATGGGATTGTAGGTAAAGCCGCTGCCGGCCGAACTCGGGCTTTTGCCCGCCGGAGTGGACACTGTTACATTTACCGTGCCGGCCGTATTCTTGGGCGATCTGCAGGTGATGGATGTCGGACTGACAACGGTGATATCGGCTGCCGCGACTGTTCCGAATGTCACGATAGAGTGGGGGCCGAATTGCGTGCCGCTGATCGTAACGGCGGTTCCACCCGCAAGCGGTCCGGCATTCGGAGAGACCTTGATCACCGTGGGAACGCTATATACGGCCTGTACCAGTGGAGCGGATGAAGCTGCGGCAAACGCCGTGTCGCCGCTGTAAAGGGCTGCGACATTGTATGAACCTGCGGTAAGTGATGTGGTGGTAAAGGTTGCCACGCCTCGGTTCAGCGCCACTGTCTCGCGGAGGTTTCCGACGGCGAATATCACCGTTCCCGTAGGAATTGACGGCGCTGCGTTTACTGTGGCGGTAAAGGTGACACTATTGCCCGGATAGGACGGGTTCAAGCTGGATTTTACGATAACTGCCGGTTCGACTTCGTAAGCGCCCATGCTGGGCGGGGTGGGACGTGTTTTGCCGTCGATGGACGCGGCAGGAGCGCCGGTGGGCGTTCCTGTTCCACGACAGGGCGAGCCAGGCTGAAGATGCAGGTCTGCCACCGGGCGAACGAACAGTGGATCTACATTCAAATTACCGATCCCTGCATAGCCGCCCTCTATATCGCAATAAGTGACGTTCGCGCCTTTTGGACCGGCAATTTCGAGGCCGTCCGGTGAAGTGTCGCCGTAGAGGATGCAATTACTGAGCTTCAACGCGCCGTCGTCATTGAAGATTGCGCCGCCATAACTTGCATCGTTGTTCGTAAACGTGCAGTTCGTCATCGTCAGCGTATAGTTGTTTCGGATAGCGCCGCCGTTAAAGCCATTGTTTTGTGTAAAAACACAGTTTGAAATGGTGGCGATACCTGCTGCGTTGATAATGGCGCCACCGCTGCCGGTGGATGTCTTATTGCCTGAAATCATGCAATCCGTAAGCGTAATGTACCCGTAATAGTTTGCGAGGGCATTGCCGCCTCCGTTGGTTGTGGAATTCTCGGATAACGTGCAATGTGTCAGGGTAACCGTGCCCAGATCATTGCGGATCGCGCCGCCGCTGGCATCGCCCGAGATCATGTTTCCGGACAGGGTGCAGTTTACGAGTGTAACATCGCCGGTGTAATCGTATATAGCGCCGCCGCCATAGGATGTGTTGCCGTTATTCTGAGTCAGCACGCAGTTCGTAAGCGAAACAGTGTTTCCATTACAATTCAGAGCGCCGCCGCCATGCGAATTGTTTTCGGTGAGCGCGCACCCGATCAGCGACAGCACCCCGTTCAAGTCCATGATCGCTCCACCTTCGCTGTGCCGGATAGTAAGCCCGGAGAGCTTGATCTGACTGCCTGGAGCATCCAGCGTGAATGGGCAATACTTCTTGTCGCCGTCGATTGCGATCAGCGCAGCGCCTGGCCCCTGGATTGTCATGCCAGCCTTGATGGTGGGAAGAGCGGATGTAAGGGTGGCAGTGCCGGAAAGGCCGTTCGCGAATGAAATTGTAGATCCCGGAACAGCATTTGCCTGAGTAATTGCCCAACGCAATTCACTGGATCCACCGTCGTCCTTGAGACTGGTTACATTAAACGTCGCGGAAGATGCGGGCGCAATGGCTGATAGAGCGCCGATCAGGGCGAAGAGGGGGCGAAACATATATTTCATGCGGTGCAGTTCCTTTGAGAGCTGAAGCTTGCAAGCCACATTCATATTATCATGAAATGCTTATATTCGCTTTGAATTATCTATAGGTGGCGAGCTAATCACTGCCCCTTCCTTGTCATTGGGCATGATTAGGTACACTCTCAAATTAGAGATCATGTCATTCAGATGAGCTGTTAGGGGAAATCGCTGCCATTCCGTTACCGAGGCAAGTAAGTTATTCTAGATTATTATGAATTTATTTGAGAGTTTGCTTGTTCTCTTAATAATTGCGATCTTGATGTTGCAGGTATCGCGGCGTCTGGCTATTCCATATCCGGCGGTCCTGGCTGCGGCAGGGGTAGGACTGGCATTCATTCCCGGCACACCGCGGATCGCGCTCGATCCCCATATAGCCCTGGCCCTATTCATTGCCCCGGCACTCGTGGACGCCGCCTTCGATTTCCCGGTTGTTGCCGTTTGGAAGATGTGGAGGCCCCTGTTTGCCCTTGCCGTAGTGGTTGTGGTGCTGAGCGCCGGCGCTGTCGCACTGCTGGGAGTTGCGATGGCAGGATTGCCGTTCTATGCCGCGTTAGCCCTCGGCGCGATTGTTGCCCCTCCCGATGCCGCCGCTGCGACCGCCGTGCTCGGCAGCGTTTCTATGCCGCGACGGTCTGTCGCGGTGCTCAAGGGCGAGAGTCTCTTGAACGACGCGTCGGCGCTTCTCCTGTTCAGCGCCGCCACATCGGTGCAGGCACATGGCGGAATAGACGGGGTGCTGGCTTTGCGTCTTGGTATTGCTGCTCCAGGAGGAATCCTGGCAGGCATACTGCTCGCCAAAATATTCCGACGTATTGGCCCTCTTGTCACGGGCACGCTTGGCGGCAATCTGCTGGAGTTCGTTACCAGCTTCGGTGTATGGATTATTGCGGAACGGCTGGGATTGTCGCCGGTCCTGTGCCTGGTGGCCTTTGCCATGACCCTTGCGCGTTCCGCAGGGCTATCGACCCATCCGCGCATGCGGATACACAGCTTTGCTGTGTGGGAGACAGCGGTTTTCCTGCTCAATGTGCTGGCCTTTCTGCTGATGGGGTTGCAGGCCCGCATGATCGTCGGCTCCATGTCGTCTCATAGACTAGTGGAGGCGGCCGGGTTTGCTGTGGCAGTGGTCTTGTGCTTGATCGTTGTGCGAATGGTGTCGGTGTTGATCTATAACCGCCTATCCAATCGCTACCAGACACTGCGGGGAGATATTAAGCCGGCGACATTGCAGCAGGGCGTTCTGGTCGGCTGGTGCGGGATGCGTGGGCTCGTGACCCTGGCGACATCCTTCGCGCTTCCGCCCTCCTTCCCGCAGCGCGACCTGATTGTGCTCACCGCCTTCGCGGTAGTTCTTGCAACACTGGTGTTGCAGGGACTGACACTTGCTCCGCTCGTCCGCTACCTCAAGCTTGACGGTGAGGACGGAATGGCGGCGGAACTCGCGAAGGCGCGAGCCGACCTTGCTTCCGTTGCGCTGAAAACACTGGATGGCAAGATGGGACCTGAGGCGGACCATTGGCGCTACAAATTCGAATTGATTGCAGCAGATACGGAGGCCACCGAGGCGCAGCCGCATGAGATACTCCGCCGCCTGGGCATGACCGCGATGCGCCGCCAGCGGAAACGCCTGGAGGAATTGCGCGCTCAGCAGCGCGTGGGAGCGGATGCATTCCTGGTATTGCAGGAAGAATTGGATTTCAGCGAAGTTGCGCTCAGCACTGAAGATGAGCGGCATATTGAAGAGAACTGATCGAATGTTTCGTTACCACTTGTTTCACTGGGCTGTCGAGGAAGAGGTTTGTCATGGATGCCGATGATGAAGTTTGGCCTCCTCCGCCGGAACGGCAGTCAGAGCAAATTGAGACTAAGGTTCTCCAAGAACCCAAGCTGGATACCATTGTTGTAATGTGGGTTGTGACGGTCGGAAGCTTTGCTTTCCGGCTCTTTGGTTTGTCGTCTGTATCTGCCATCGGCGGGATCGCTTCCTTCTGCCTGGCGCTGGTGCTTCTTGGCAGCCGTGACAAGGCAGCGGTCAACCATGGCATTGCGCGAGTCATTCTATCGATGGTTCTGTATGGCTTTTTTAGCATTAGGGAATGAAACACACTGCTTTTTCAATACATATTCAACAGGGAATCCGCGTCGTCATCGCGGCCCTCGTGCCGGCGAAAGGGGATGAGAACGCTCCGCTTCTCGCGGCGGCTGTCGAAGATATTGAGGCGGCTGGGGGAATTGTCGTCGCAACGCTAATTCAGAGGCGCGGTATATCACGGGCACGAAAACCTGGAGGCGTACGCGAATACCGCAATGCGATGAATGCGGCGACTTTCATTGGGGCGGGCAAGGCTCAGGAATTAGCGAAGCTTGTTTCTGACATGGAGGCAGATGCCGTCGTATTCTGCAACCTACTGTCAAAGACACAGAAGCGAAACGTGGAAGAGATTGTTGGCGCGCCGGTGATTTTGTACGCCTATCGACTCCGCAACTCGTGATCAGTCAGGCCAAGGCCGTTTCGTATTTCTTCCTGCTCACCTTTGCTTGCTCTCCGATAAAGCACACCCAGTGAATACCCTCCAACGAGGCGTCCATTCGCACTGTAGGCCCAGTCTGATATCTGGTTCGGCTTTGCGCTAAGCTTCTGTCCTTCTTTCACACTCTTAATTGTTTCCGGCCCATCTCCATGCGAGACAATGCCATGAAACTGCGTGCCGTCGAATGTGAGATGCGTTAGCCAGATGTGTTCGGCGTATTTCTTCCCCGGATCAGAAACCTTTACCTTAATGGAGAACAACGTGTCTCCTGGGCGGGGATGCTTAAGCTCTTTGATGAAGGTTGAAACTGTAGCGCGTGCCTTGTTGATCGCCGCATTCATTTCAGCGTCGCCGTCGGGCACTTCTATAATCGGCGGATTGCCCGATGCTGTGTGTGAAACAGATCGATATGCAGACGAAAGTCCTTGTGAATGAACAGGCGCATTCACAAGGACTAATATTGCGCCGATGGCAGTCAGGCTTTTATGCCTCAAATGCATATTTTCTTATCGATTCCCGAAAATCCCGCCAAGCACATCGCCGACGACATTGGCCGTTGGGCTGCCGGATGTTCGTTCGCCCGGGGCGTGTTTGAAGATTTCTTCTGCGAGGTTCAGGATCGGCATGCTCTGCAGGAGGACCTTGCCAGGGCCGGTAAGCGTGGCCAGGAAGATGCCGTCGCCGCCGAAGACGATGTTGCGAAAGCCGGGGACGCGGGTGATGCCGAACTGTACGCTGATATCCTGTACGCCGACATGTCCGGCGTGAACCTTCAGTAATTCACCTGGCTGCAGATTCTTTTCCACGACTTCTCCCGAGAGGTCCAGGAATACCGTTCCCGGCCCGGTGACGCGCTGAAGAATGAAGCCTTCACCGCCGAAGAAGCCGCTGCCGAGTTGCTGGCGGAAATGGATGTCGAGTTGCACGGTGGACGTTGCGCAGAGGAACGTCTCCTTGCGGCAGATCAGTACCTCGCCGGGACCAAGTTCGCGCGGCACGATGGTGCCGGGGAACCTCGGGCAGAACGCTACGAGTCCGGGATAGCCGCCGCCCGGGGTGAACTCGGTGACGAACAGTGATCCGCCGGCAGCAGATCGGAAGAGGCCTTTTAGGAAGCCGCCGCCTGTATGGGTGTTCATTCCCATGGCGGCGCTCATCCAGGCCATCTGATGGGTTTGACTGAAGATGGTTTCGCCGGGCTGCAAGATGATCTCAAGTGTTTGCAGCGTCGTACCCAGGATCTGATATTGCATTGCCCCTGCCTTTAATACGGAGAAAAACCGCCTGACTGTGCAAACGCTGCTCAGTCAGGCGGTCTATTCTTCGACGTTCCCCTGTTACTTGGCTTTCTTCAGGATCGGCAAGCCGGTGACCGAGTTCTCGGAGATCTCATATCCGTCCGGAAGCGCATCCACCGCGTTCTCCTTCGGTTCTTTCGCGAAGTAGTAAAGCGGCGTGGTTCCATTTGCGGCAGGACGGGAATGGAGATAATACTCTGTCCCGTTCTTCTTGCTCTTAACGCTGTAAGCCATAGTCATGTCCCCCGTGATAGTTTGTTCAGGTGAAGTGGCGATTTATGATTCGATTACGATCGTCTTGCTGCGATGTTTGGAGCGCATTTCACCCTGATGGGTGAAATTTCCTTCTCTGCAGGCCCGGGACAGTTATGTTACCAGGCTGCAGGCTTTGCCACGCCCATCTCAGTCTTCCATGGCAGGCGGTCAAGTACGGCTGAAAAGCTTAGGTCCCCTGCGATCAGCCGCGCTGCCGTCCGTGTTCCTGTTGGACGCTTCACTCCCATTTTATAGCAAAGCGCAGGAAATTGGTAGAAGAACTTTGCAATTGTAAGAGATGCATCGTGACTGGCGCCGAATGTGTCCCTCACAATGTCCGACCATTCGCCTGCTCGTCCTGCTGCGACAGTCTCGCCGGCCAGCGCGCCGCTGCGGCAGGCATAAGAAATACCGTCGCCGAAAAGCGGATTGACCAACCCGGCTGCATCTCCGGCAAGGATTACGCGACCGTCCCAGGCATGCAATTTCTCCGAACCGCCCCAGATGGGCAAAGGGTGGCCGTGGAACTCGATGTCCTTGGCATCCCGTGGTACCCCAAGCGCTTCAAGGTAACCTGTAATCCATCGCGCGAGTTCATCCTTCTTGGCTTCACCTTTTCCCTCAGATGTGCGCCTGCCAAACATTCCCGCGCCGACTGAGAGGTGCCCTGCCTTCGGGAATACCCACGCATAGCCCTGTTTTACACCATATTCGAGATGTGCGATTTCGGGTACAAGGGTCTCATGGCCCTCGCCCCAGGTATGAGGGATCTCTGCCTCAAGGGCAATGGCAAGAAGACGCTGCTTGCGCAGGTCGGCGGCGCGCGCCACGATACCGTTAGCGCCGTCTCCGCCGATGACATGGTTTGCCGTAATCGTGTCGCCGCGATCGGTCGTCACACGCACTTCCGTTTCACCGGATGGTTCAAGCGATCGGACAGACACACCGTCGTTTACGATTGCTCCCGCCGTGGCGGCGCGTTGTGTGAGGGCATTGTCGAAGACGCTGCGTTGGACCATCCATAGATCCATTGGCGGCTGCGTCGGATCGGGATTGATCTGACCGAGATGTGGGTCGGCGAAGTTCCAGGTGTGCCGCAGAGCTGTAACTGAGCACTCTACAAAGAGGTCAGGGGAGAGATTGGGCAGGACATCCCGAACGGTCAGCGGAACGCCGCCGCCGCATGTTTTATAGCGGGGCAGGGGGCGCCGTTCAAGGATCAAGGTGCGCAAGCCGCGTGAGGCGGCCTCATAAGCAGCGGAGGCGCCGGCCGGACCGGCGCCCACAACTACGACATCGTACTGAGAAGACATGCGGAGATTATATCACAGACATGTATGCCTTATCCGCAAAGCCCTTTCGGATCGTTAAGCTAAACGAACCGAAGGTCTTCGAACCGTTTGCCCAGCACGATCTCGCTGTTTGCGCCAAGCCAGCGGTCGAGTACGGTTGCATAAACGGATCGGAAGTCGGTTGAGAACTTCAGGTCACCCTGGTCCAGGTTTGTAAGGCTTGGATACTCGCCGTAGAGCCCGCCCTTGACCGGCTTGCCCACGATAAACATCTCGGAGGCCGTCCCATGGTCTGTGCCGGCGCTGGCATTTTCGTGGACGCGGCGGCCGAACTCGGAGAAGACTACCGTCAACACGCGGTCCTCAGCGCCCATCTGTTCCATGTCCTGCTGGAATGCAAGCAGGCTGTCGGAAAGGTCCTGTAGAAGGGCAGGCTGCCGGCGAGCCTGCCCGCTGTGGGTATCGAAGCCGCTTGTGGAGACGTAGAAGACGCGTGTTCCAAGGTTTGCGGAAACAAGCATGGCAACCTGCTGCAGTCCCTTACCCAGCCCGCCCTTCGGGTAGACGACATTGGATCGGTATTTCTCAATTCCCGCATGGATGCGGTCGGCGCTGTCATACGTTGACTGCGCCGTTTCCTTCAGGAAGCGGGAGTAGGGTACGTTGCTGTCGGCTGTCTGGATCTTGCGAAGCATCGCGGAGCGCTGGTCGCCATCGGCAGTTCGCGGGAATGCCATACCAAAGTTGGCCAATCCCTGGATCGTCGGCACGGCCGCATGCGCGGACTGGAACGCCTCGCTCGCCTCATTCCCGATATTGATGCCGGTAAGCGCCGACGCCCGTCCTTCGCGGACGGCATCCAGGTAACGGCCCACCCAGCCTTCCGTCTCCAGCTTCTCAGGAGCGGCCGTTTGCCAGATCTCCATAGAACGGAAATGGCTGCGGTTGGGGTTGGGATAGCCGACACCCTGTACGATAGCCAGCTTTCCGCCGTCGTAAAGCTCCTTCATTCCCGTCATCACGGGGTTCAAGCCAACATGGTCGGAGAGGTGCAGAACCTGGTTGTCGGCGTAGGCGATCGTGGGGCGGTTCGCCCGGTATGCTGCGTCGGCGTATGGGATGACCGTGTTAATGCCGTCATTGCCGCCCGTCAATTGGATTACCACGAGAGACCGGCCAGCTGCCGTTCCCGGACCGGCAGCGCCCTCAGCCCACACCATCTTTGCCAGCCAAGGCGGCACGGCCAGACCGACTGCAACGGTTGTTGCCGTCTTTGTCAAAAATTCTCTTCGTGTAAATTCCATTACTTCACTCCAGATAACGAGATCCGCCTGATTTGTGGCGGAGTAGAGCAATTCTGACTGTCGCTAACACACCTGATAATCGGGTGTGCCCAGAATTAAGGGCAAGAGCCCCAGATATCGAGCCTGCTCCTGCCTGGCACGCTGCAACGGTCCGCGCCGCGTGTTTCCGGCCGGGAGCACGCGGGGAGCTGCTGCGGTCAAAGAGTTGCCGGTGTCGTCGCGGATGTATGCGACCAGCGTATCGCGTGTCGATGTTGTCAGGTCGAGCGGTCCTAGCGCTTCCGCAAGGTAGCCGACCCATGCTTCAGCCTCGCTCACACCATGATCCGCGGCATATTTAGCCACGAGTGGTTCAAGCAAACCGGCCGTTTGCCTGGGCTGCGCCAGGCGTTCGCCAAAAGCCACCCTGTTCATGAGGGTCGTCGAATTGATCCACGCCTCGCCGCCGTCCCACCCCTTGACGCTTGGAGGAGCAAGAAGATCCTGCCCCATTGATCGCATGGCTACCGGCAGATAGGCCAGTCGCGCAAGTTTGGGATTGCGCGCGCTCTTGAAGTCCTTCATGCGCCCGCCGCCTTTGCCCAGGAGCCTTGGACGGAACGCCAATGTATTTTGCGCTGCAGTATCAGCACTCGTTCCGGCATCCGAGCCGGCATCGTTCGTGATCTCACCGGGCTGTGGATCGAATGCGGCCTCAATCCCGAGCATTTTAATCGTTCCCACAACGAACTGGGCAGGCGATTTGATGACTGCATTGCGCGCTTTTTCCGAATAGAATGCACGGGAGCGCAGGATCTGGTTCATGACGGCTTTAATATCATAACCGCTGTCATAGTAAGTCTTGGTGAGCGCATCCACGACGGCCGGTTCCGGATCCGGATAGGCAAAAAAGGCGAAAAGCTGAGTGCAGAGCCTCGTAGCTGTCGCGGGATGCGCAACCAGGATATCGACGATGTCGTTGCCGTTCCAATTGCCTGTCTTACCCAGGAAGGTTTTCGTGCTGTCGTCGTGCTGGCGCGGATTAAATGCGAACTCGTCGGCGCGAATATTCCATCCCGTAAAGGCGCGCGCCGCTGCCTTAACATCATCTTCCGTGTAGTTGCCGATTCCGCATGTGAACAGCTCCATGAGTTCGCGGGCATAGTTCTCGTTCGGATGCGCCTTATAATTCTGGTTGCCGTTGAGGTACTTGAGCATCGCCGAGTTGCGTGAAATAGCGAGCGTGAGCGTGCGGAAGTTCCCGAGCGCGTGGTACCGTAACAGCTTGTTCTGCTCCAGCATATCTGTGCCGTCGCCGCCCAGGCGGCTTGTAAAGTGGCCGTGCCAGAACAATGTCATCTTTTCGACGAGCGGGTTCGATGTCATCAGCATCCGATGCATCCACCAGATTTTAACAGCCTGCATGGGAAGACGGGCCTTTGCGTTCTCTGGCGCCAGGGCCGCCAGCCGGGAAATAAACTCGTCATCCTGTGATGCAAGATTATCGCTTGGTGGATTCAGCAGGGCTGCTGTCGTGCTGTCAAGCCCGGCCACAGCCGCCGCGCGAATGACATCAGGGGCTGCGCCAAAGCCGGCTCGGCGGAGAAGATGAGCTGAATCGAGATAAGATTGGTCAATCATGTGATTTACGTTCCGAAGCGTACATGGTCCCGTTTCCGAGGGATACAGCGTTAATGACGCCGCCTTTTTGCGTTTGTTCACGGGGTATGCGCGGGGGCATTTGCTTTACACCCCTGGATCGCATCTGCTATAATACGGGCGATCCCCAACGTTAGAAGAAAGTGCATGGTCGCTCAGAATTGCGCGTAGGCTACGTGACCGATACGGACGGTTTTCATCGGTTGGCGTCGGAATGGCGTAGCCTTGCCGCTAAGAGCGTTCGGGCAACTGTATTCCAGAGCTACGACTGGAATGCCGTCTGGTGGCGCCACTACGGCGAAAAGACAAGCCGCCGGCTCTGTATTGTCACGTTCCACAGTGATGCCGGCGATCTCGTCGGCCTGGCGCCTTTCTACAAATCATTTTACTACGCAACCCTTCTGAAGCGGCTTTCGTTTATTGGTCTGGGCGCATCCGACTATCTCGACGTAATCGCTCCTGAGGAGCACCGTGAGGCCGTGCTGGCTGCGCTGGACGGCGCAATGCTCGGCGCGGGCGGCTGGCAGATCGCGGATCTCCAGCAGCTTCGCGAGGGCGGCCTTGTGCGCGATATGTCAGAGGGCCCGTTGCGCGCGACAGAGAGCATCGGCGAGCCGTGTCCGTATATCTCCTTGCCTAAAACGTGGCCTGATTTTCTTGTGACGCTCGGCAAGAAGACACGGAGCAACATCGGCTACTATGAGCGTTCTCTACACAAGTTGTTTGAAGTGCAAATCGGCTGGGTGGCGGAACCGGAGAAGCTTGACGCAGAAATGACGGCGCTCTTCAACTTGCACCAGCGCCGATGGAATAAACGCTGGCTTCCGGGCGTTTTCGGTAGTCCTAAGACACAGCTATTCCATAGAGACGTTGCGCTTTCGCTCCTTGAACAAGGGCATTTGCGCCTCTTTCGGATCTCGCTGGACGGTGAAACGCAGGCCGCGCTGTACTGTTTTTCATTCGGAGACCGCATTTCCTACTATCAGGGCGGCTTCGAACCTACAATGGCCAAATTGAGTTTGGGAACGGTTTTGACGGCCACGGCAATTCGCACTGCGATCGAAGAGGGCAAGACCGTATTCGATTTCCTGAGGGGCGATGAAGAGTACAAAGCTAAGTGGACACCCCTCGCTAAACGGAATACGCGCCGGATTGCGGTGCGCACACCACTGCTAAAGCCGCTCGCAAATGGGGCGCGCGCATTGGAGCAGGCAATCGAAATTCGCGCAAAAACACTTGCGCGACGCTTTAAGTAGCTTGTCGCAACAGACTAACGACCGCCATATTCCGGGTACAACAACATTTGTAAGGTTTGAGGGATTGATGAACGCAGCAATAAATTGCCTCAATCCGGTACAACGAGTGGACGATATTAGCGGGATACGCACCGAGGACGGCAGGAGCCCGACGTTTGTGGCGCTCTCGTAATCTGTGGAGAGTAGTTGACAATAATGACGAGACAACCCGATCCGGAGTCAGGTTTTCAGCGTCCATGCAAGCGCGCGCGCTTTTTGCGCGCCTCCTTCGTGATGTTTGGCACTGTGCTCGCAATGATGACCGCAGGATGCAAAGGCGGCGGCATTGGCGGACAGATGAGTTCGCACGACGAAGAAGTGCTTGGACGCAATGCAGCGCAGCAAATCCAGGCTCAAGAAAAATTCGTAACGGATCCGGAGGTCATAAGACGTGTCATCGAAGTCGCTCATCCGGTATTCCTTCAGGCGAACAAGGATCGTCCTGATGTAACGTTCAGTATTCACATCGTCGACGACAAGGAAGTTAATGCGTTCTCCATTCCCGGCGGCTTTGTGTATATCAACAAAGGTCTGCTGGATAAAATCGGAACCGATGACGATGCTCTCGCCTGTGTTATAGGGCACGAGTCTGCGCACATCGTTCGCCACCATGTGGCAAAGCAGATTGCGGACCAACAGAGCAAGGGGCTTCTTGTAAACGTGGCAGCGATTTTGGCCAAGAGCGACGCTGTGGGACAGATCGGCGGGACGATTGCTCAACTTCAGTCGCTGCACTTCAGCCGTCAGGACGAATACGAAGCTGATCGCTACGGTTTGCGTTATGCTTATAGCGCGGGATATGATCCTGCCGGCATGATCCGAACGTTCAGAATCCTTGAAGAGCTTGAGAAAAACAACGGCAATTCGGTCATTTATGCGCAGGATCATCCGGTTACCCGAAACCGGGCTTTACGCGCTCAAGAACAGTTGAGAGAGCTTCGAGCTAACCATGGGACGTATTTGACTGAAAATTACGACCCTGAGGGGGACAGGAAAGCGGCAGACCGAAACGGAATCAGTTATAATGCACTGGTGCTTGCGACAACTCCGTCGACACCGCTGCCGGGCAAAGTCGATCCTAAAGACCCGGACAATAAGAATGCCGACGAGCAAAAAGCAAACGGCAAGAACGATACTAAGCTTTGAAATCCGACCTGGAAGTTAAACGCACGGCATCGGGGCGTACACCGCCGGTGACCAAAACGCGGGTCGCTGCGGTCGTGCCGGCATACAATGAAGCCGCGCGCATCGGCGCTGTGCTTGAGTCGCTCAGGAACGCCAATGTGCTGGACGAGATCATCGTTGTCTCGGACGGCTCCACTGATAAGACCTACGAAGTCGCAACTGCGGTGCCCGGTGTCCACGCCATTCGTCTGCCCAGCAATAAGGGAAAGGGTGGGGCGATGCGCGCCGGCGCCCTGCAGTCCACAGCCGATGTTCTGATATTCTTTGACGCCGACCTCATCGGGTTAAAGCCTGAGCACGTGGCCGATCTCATTGCGCCGGTATGTTCAGGCGATGCGACCATGGCAATGGGAATATTCGAAGGCGGCCGCTGGCTCACAGATATAGCCCAGCGCATTTCACCCGGTATTACGGGACAGCGGGCTATTCGCCGCGACGTATTTCTGCAAATCCCCGATCTTGAGACAAGCGGATACGGCATCGAACTGGCGATCAACTACTACGTTCGCCACAACGGCCTATCTCGCAAGAACGTGCCGCTGCGCGGTATCACGCACCCGATGAAGGAAGAGAAGCTTGGATGGGTTCGGGGCGCAGCATCGCGACTACGCATGTACTGGCAAATGCTGCGCTTCAGTATCTCGTATAAGATGCACGGGCGTCCACCGAAGCCGAAGAAGTGACCTAACCCCCCGGTCGCTACCGCTCCCTTTCCCCCTTCCCTGCCAACCCACCAGTGGGTCTTAATGCTTCGCGGAGGGAAGGGGGCGTTCGTAATTACAGCCCAAAGCCTCTATCAATTGCTAACGTTATCGTCCACATCCACTTCTTGACACAGGCTAACCTGGTTGAACAAGCCAAGAGAGGCTCATTTACGATAACATAACCCAAGGCTAAGATCCTGCGGGATATATTGATGAACGTCCCCTTCCACGGGCTTTAGCCCTTTAGCGGGGAAGGGGATTGAGCGCTCTAAGGCGCGGGAGGGGTTAGGCTCTTCTCTCCGCCACAATTCCCTCGAACTTGTCGATATCGCGGCGAATCACGTCCAAGCTGGCGCGCCAGAACTCTACGGAATTGATGTCGATACCGAACTCTCTTGCAAGACTTGCGGCATCGGCGCGGCCCGTTGAGGACAGCAGGTTATCGTACCGATCGTAGAAGCTTTCCGGATCCTTCTCATATCGCGCGTACAAACCAAGGCCGAACAGCAAACCGAACATGTACGGATAGTTGTAGTAAGAGAAGGTGCTGTAATAATGGCCCTTCACTGCCCACATGTATGGATGCCGGACGTTCGGATCCAGACCATCGCCGTACGTTGCCTCCTGAGCAGCCGTCATCAACTCGCTGAACTCCTGAGCGGACAGCTCGCGTGTCTTCCGTGCTTCAAAGATGCTCTGTTCGAATTGGAAGCGGCTTGCGATATCCACCACCACCTGGCATGAACCCTGCAGCGTGCCCTCAAGGATGATCAATCGTTCGTCTGCGCCCGATGTTGCTACGGCGGCATTGCGGATGATCGTCTCGCAGAAGATGCTGGCTGTTTCAGCCAGCGTCATTGGAGATGACCTCAGAAGTGGCGGCCGGCCGGATATACAGAGGTTATGATATCCATGTCCGAGCTCGTGCGCCAGGGTGCTGACGGCATCGAATGACGGATCGTAGTTGGAGAGGATGCGCGATTCGTCGCGGATGACCTCCATGCAGAACGCTCCGCCAACTTTTCCCGGGCGTGGTTCTGCATCGATCCAGTTCTCACGGAATGCGCGCGCGGCGTAGTCGCTCAGCTTTGGCGAGAACGTTGCGAAGTTTGTCAGAAGGAAATCGCGGGCTTCATCCCAAGTCCAGGCGCGCTCTTCTTTAGCAACCGGGGCGAACATGTCGTGCCACTTTAGAGTTTCGCTGCCTAAAAGGCGCGCTTTTGCCTTTAAGTAACGACGGAAATCGGGAAATGATTCTTTTGCAGCCGTCATCATGGCATCAAGCGACGCCTGATCGGCATTGTTTCCAAAGAGCGATGCGGCGAGAGGCGATTCCCAGCCTCGTCGTCGTGAGACTGCGTTCACATGTCCCTTGATTCCGTTTAACGCCGCTGCAATCGGCACGCGCCACGATTCCCACGCGGCCAGTTCAGCCTCGTAGGCCCTTTTTCGCAATGCCGCATCCGCATTGTTGGCCAGGTTGCGAATTGCGCTCATGGGTAGAGATTGTTTTTTGCCGTCAACTTCCAGGTCGACGAGGATTTGAGAAGTAAGGTCATCATGCAGCTGTGCCCACGCGCCTGGTCCGGAAGGATTGAGTTCGGCGGCTAGGTCTTCTTCGGCGGGCGACATAAGGTAGTGCGAACGGACCTTGGTCTTGCGCAGCATAAAGGCATGATCCGCGCAGTGAGGCTTGGTTGCGATCGCCCTTTCAATGTCGAGCGCGCCGATCCATGCGGTAACCTCAGCATCAAGCTGCGACAGGCGAATAGTGCGCTGCTTCAGCTCACTGAGTTTTGCCTGCGCCACAAGGTCTTTGGAGTTGATTGAAACAAAGCTTGAGATATACGCCGAGACGAGCCCTAATTGCTCGCTGAGCGCATTCTGGGCCGCCAGCAGACGTTCGAGCGCGTCGGCCGGATCGGCATCGCTCTTGAGGGCAGCGAAAAGATTTACCAATCCGTCGATGCCGGCAACGGCGTCGTTGAATGCTTGCGTAAACTCAGGACTTTCCAGGGACGGGAAATAGGGAGTCATATCCCAATGCGGTAGAGTTGGCTTGCTGTCAGTCGCGGTAATCATGCCGCAAGCTTACCCGAAATTGCAGGCGCAAAACAAAACACCGTCCAAGCCATTTTGGCGGGACCGCTCGTGTGTTCTTAATGAGGAGCAAGAGCCAAAGAAAAGGCTGCCGGCATATACCGGCAGCCTCCTAAATGCCTATTACTAACCCGCTGGCGGGCTACCGGCTGTAGTCCAGGGTCGGCGGCCAATCGTAGTTGCTATAGTATGGAGTGCTCTTTTCGACGCGGCCGTCGGGATAAGAAACGACCCGATAGAATACGCCCGTGTAATGGCGCTCTCCAAGCCGTCTGTAGTGAGAGATTAGCTTGACCTTGCGGCCCTCTACGCCTTTGCCGAACAGCGATATGATCGCATGGCTGTGATTTGTCTTATACGAGATGTAGATCGGCGCATCGGTGTCGTTCTGGAACTTGAAGTCCTTCTGCCCCCAATACACGGTCGCGTCGCGCCCGGGAGAGGCATAAGGTATCGTGCGCACATGCTGGTGCCGCTCGACGATCTTCAAGTTTGCGATCATTGCCGCATTGAAAAGTGTCGTTGCGACCTGGCACATGCCGCCGCCAAGCTGAACTTCCATGTGGCCGTCGACGAATACGTGGCCTGATCCAAAGCCGCGCTCTGCCGTTCGCTCACCGACCGACTTGTTGATCGAGAACGTAGCGCCGGGTGGCACGACAGTCTTGTCGATCAATTCGATCGCGCGGCGCACAGTCTGTGTGCGGCCGACATCGCCGGCGTTGAACCGGGTCACAAAATAACCGATGCGCGTATCGATACCCGTGAGGTCCTGCTCCGATACGGCAGCATGCTTTGTAACCATGACCAGGTCAAGGTGTGTCGTGGTGGGCTGAGACTGGACAGCATGCTGAATGCGATCGACAGACGCATTGACGTCCAACGCCTCACCGTCGTGACCAGGAATGATCGTTGCTGGCGCTTGCTCGGTTCCATCGTCATCAGGGTTTGCGCTGACGACGACGGGATGGGAAACCGTGGCTGAGCGGTCCGTGTAGTCCTTGATTCGGGACAGATAGCGCTTGAGTTTATCTCGATCGACGGTGAACTCAAATGTGCCAGGCGTACTGTTGTTGGTGCCCCCATTTGCGTAACTCACTCCCAACATACGGCGGGACGGCTTCCAGGTACGGACTCCGTCACTGAGCCTTATAACTGTAGAGAGGCGATCTTTGCTCGAAGCCTGATCGGAATCGCTGTTCAGATCGGACGGGATGCCGGTTGATCTGGTGGTACGGCGCCGTCTCACAGTGTGGCGCTTCTTGTGAGTTGTGCGCTTGTGCGCAGATGCTGTCGCGGATGTAGTTGTGTTATCGATTGTGCCGGTCTGCGACGAGCCGGTGTCTTGCGCGTATCCGGTGATCGTATTCTGAACAACCAGAAGGGTCGAGATCAGTACAACAAACGCGCATCGAAAATTACGATGCATGGAATGGGTGTATCCTTTCAGTTCCGCAGGTCCATTTGGGAAAATTCTAATGTTGGGGTATTGTACCCCGTATGAGTGGTACCTTATTCCTATCGCTCACAAGTGTTGTTTAGTGTTCATAAGGACGACGAATGAAGAAGATTGAGGCGATCATCAGGCCACTGAGACTTGAAGCCGTGAAGACGGCGCTGGCCGAATCGGGTGTGACAGGCATCACCGTTAGCGATGTTCGTGGCTCCGGCCGGCAGGGTGGCCACAGTTCCTCGGCGTTCCGTGGCGAAGAATACATTATTCAGCTTCCTCCCAAGATCAAGCTGGAGATCGTTGTGCCGGAGGCGGATGTCGAAGCGGTTGTGACGGTACTTATGGATCAAGCCAGGACAGGTGAGGAAGGCGACGGGAAAATCTTTGTTTTGAGCGCTCTGGATGCCATAAGAGTAAGAACGGGTGAGACAGGCGATAGTATTTTGTAGGGTTCCTCACGTCTGCGAACACGCTTTATCTATCCTGTTTGATGTCCGGCGGCCTTGGGTAATTTGAGCCTTGCCCAGTGGAGCACTGTCCTGCGGTCCGGAATAAAGCGGTTTGACGTCTAAACAGCAGTATTGTTTCCGGCTGTGCCGTCTTCGCAATTCTTTGCCCGCGATGTGTATCTTCAGGCTTTATGCAGCCAGTGATCATGCTCAGCTCAAATCCCACATCTCTCACATATATTTTGTCCGATTTATTTTTGCCTGTGCGATCAATTGCAAGCAACGCTGATTGCGAAGCGCGTGTCGAATATCTTTGCAGCGTCCACTTGCACTGATGCATACCCGCTAATCACGAAGGGACCCGTAAGTCATGCCAGTGAAGCAACCCGTAGAAAATGCTCCCGAAGAGACTTATTCCGCTGAACAGCTCCTCCCCCTCCTCGCTGCCCTGCAAGCCGTGAAGTCCGGTGACTTCTCTGTTCGGCTGCCGGTAGACACCGGAGGTGTGCTTGCGTCAATCAGCAGGGCATTCAATGATGTGACCGGGCAGAACGAGGATCTTGCCAAGGAAACCGTCCGGGTAGCGCGGTTGGTAGGCCGCGAAGGGCGTATGACTGAACGGGCTTCTCTCGATACGGCTGTGGGAGCATGGCAGGAGAGCGTCGCTTCGATCAATGGTCTGATCGAGGACCTGGCTCGTCCGACAACGGAAGTCGCGCGCGTTATCACGGCCGTCGCCGAGGGAGATCTTGCGCAGAAGATGGCGCTGGAGATTGAGGGCACGCCGGTCAAAGGAGAGTTCCTGCGTATCGGCACCACAGTCAACACGATGGTCGATCAGCTCAGCTCCTTTGCCGCTGAAGTTACGCGCGTTGCCCGTGAAGTCGGCACCGACGGCAAACTCGGCGGTCAGGCGCAGGTCAAAGGCGTTTCCGGTATTTGGAAAGATCTTACCGATAACGTTAACGGCCTCGCCGGCAACCTGACTGCGCAGGTCCGTAACATCGCTCTCGTTACAACCGCCGTTGCTAACGGCGACCTCTCTCAGAAGATTACAGTCGATGCGCGCGGCGAAATCCTGGAGCTGAAGAACACTGTCAACGAGATGGTCGACCAGTTGAACAGCTTTGCGGCAGAAGTTACGCGCGTTGCCCGCGAAGTCGGTACGGAGGGAAAACTCGGAGGACAGGCGCAGGTAAAGGGCGTTTCCGGTATCTGGAAGGATCTCACCGATAACGTTAACCTGCTTGCAGGAAATCTTACCGTACAACTCCGGGACGTCTCCAAGGTCGCCACGGCCATTGCGACGGGCGATCTCGGGCAGAAAATCACCGTCGACGTTCAGGGCGAAATCCTTCAAATTAAAAATGTTATCAATGGCATGGTCGACAGTCTCAGCACCTTTGCCAACGAAGTTACACGCGTCGCCAAAGAAGTCGGTACGGAAGGAATCCTGGGAGGGCAGGCAGCCGTGCCAAGCGTCGCAGGCGTCTGGAAGGACCTCACCGATAACGTCAACTTTATGGCCTCTAACCTCACGACACAGGTGCGAAATATCGCCCGCGTCGTAACTGCTGTTGCAAACGGAGACCTCAGACACAAACTTATGCTGGAGGCGAAGGGAGAAGTCGCGGCGCTGGTCGATACCATCAACAGTATGACCAGCACTCTGAGCACCTTTGCCGAACAGGTTACCACGGTTGCCCGCGAAGTCGGTACGGAAGGGAAATTGGGAGGACAGGCCGAAGTGCCCGGCGTTTCGGGCACCTGGAAAGACCTGACGGATAACGTCAACTACATGGCGTCCAACCTGACTTCTCAGGTTAGAAATATCGCCCTCGTTACCACCGCCGTTGCGACGGGCGACCTTTCCAAGAAGATC